>Ga0163144_10000046_pt1 | contig 254801 bp, 221 predicted proteins | sample OliLak19BULKMAT1_FD_123175 | JGI IMG/M metagenome (GOLD analysis project Ga0163144, IMG submission 123175) | Freshwater microbial mat bacterial communities from Lake Vanda, McMurdo Dry Valleys, Antarctica - Oligotrophic Lake LV.19.BULKMAT1 | ecosystem: Environmental > Aquatic > Freshwater >... | reverse complement strand
TACCAGCGAAGTCCGCATCATGGGATCGAAGTCCGACCTGCTGCGCACACTTGCAGCCGTGAACGGCGCGGGAATGCTGCCGGGCGCAGTGCCCAGCTTTGTTCCGAAGTGGCGGAGGGGGTGGGATTCGAACCCACGAGGGGCGTTAACCCCTGCCGGTTTTCAAGACCGGTGCCTTCAACCGCTCGGCCACCCCTCCACGGGCGCGGGACGATAGGGAAAAACCTATATCACCCGCTGTGTTGCCCAACAATCGACGTGAAACAGGGGAACCGGCCTCGTCTATGCTGTTGGCCGCCAATCCATTGTTCCTCCTGAATGCAAGGTCCCCTCGTGATCGCCGCCGTTCTGTTCGATCTCGACGAGACGCTGTTCAACCGGACGGATTCGCTTCGCACGTTTCTGAAGGGTCAATACGACCGATTTGCAGAGATCGTCGGCGACGTCGGCTTTGAAACTTGGCGTGACCGGTTTCTGGCGCTCGATGCGCGTGGGCATGTCGGCAAATCCATTGTCTATCCCGCGATCCTTTCCGAGTTTGGTGGCGATTCCGCATCGGCGGACTTTCTGCTGGCGGACTATCGAGATCGTTTCTGCCGGTTCGCGCTCGCATTCCCTGGCATGCGGGAAACCCTGGCGGCGCTGCGCGCCGACGGTCGCAAAATCGGCATTGGGACAAACGGCGAAACGGCCTTTCAGACCCGAAGCATCGACGCACTCGGTCTGCATCGCATGGTCGATGCGATCCTGATTTCGAAACAAGAAGGGATGCGCAAGCCCGAGCGTGCGTTGTTCATCCGGGCCGCCGATAGGGTTAGCGGTATCGCCCGGGGCCTGCCTCTTCGTTGGCGATAACCCCGCCGCTGATATTCTGGGCGCGCACGCCGCCGGTATGAGAACGGCGTGGTTTGGCGCCAACGCGATATGGCCGCCGGATCTGAATATTCCCGGGCCCACGATCGAGAAGCTATCGGAGGTTCTGGCGCTGCTCGACTGACCGGTGGGGATGGTTCGACAGATGCCGACGAGGGAACCATCCGCCGCCTGACGGAACCGGCGCGGAACCGTTCGGCTCGCGACAGTCATCCGACCGCGTCGATGCCGATGATAAACCCGAATCGAATAGCCCATTATTTCAACCCCTTAGAGCAAGGGGTTAAAACGGCGATTTGAAGTAAGCCGTTATGATATATACTGGAAATGGTTGCCTTTGCGCGCTTCCGTCCTCAGGGGACTTGATGCGACAAGGCTCCGGGGGACTGACCATCGATGTTGTTACGGCGAAAACGGCAGCAACCGCCGGCTCCGGCACCCGGCGATCCCTCGCTGGTGCTCGAGCATCTGGAAGCCGGCATCTGGGACTGGGACATCGTGACCGGTGCGGTCTTTCTGGCGCCCGGATGGAAGCGCCAGATCGGCTTCCAGGACGATGAGCTGCCAACCAGTTTTTCGACCTTCGAAAAGCAACTTCATCCTGACGATCGAGATCGAGTCCGAAAGCAGCGTGAAGCCGCGCGCGACAGTGGCGACGATTTCTATCTCACCGAGTTCCGCCTGCGCCATCGCGATGGCAGCTATCGCTGGATCTTCTGCCGGGCCCGTATCGTGCGCGACGAGGGTGGCCGAGCTCTGCGCATGGTCGGTGTCGATACCGACATTTCGGAGCGCAAGCGGATAGAGGAGGCGCTTGCCGGCAGCGAAGACCGCATGCGTCGGACGCAGCAGATCACCAAGACGGCGCATTGGTCCTGGTTCCCGGACCGCCCGGGCGGTGACTGGCGTGGCGGGCGCATCCTGTTCGAGACCGCAGCCGATTTGTTCGGCGTCGACGCTATAGTTCACCTGAACAACAGCCGGTACCTTGAAGAATTCGTTCACCCCGACGACCGGGCCCTTGTGGCGAAGATGTTTGCGACGTCGATGGGCGGACGCGAGCGACGCTATGAGATCGAGTACCGCGTCATCGTTGGCGAACGCGAGATCAAGACCATTCACGAGGTCGCGGAAGTGTTTCGCGACAAGGGCGGCCGGGTCGTCAATGCGCAGGGCACCATCCAGGACATTACCGACCGCAAACGGATGCAAGAAGCGCTCTCGACCAGCGAGCGCAGAATGCGTCGGGCCCAGCACATGGCCAAGATCGCGCACTGGGTGCGGCGGATCGAGGATCCGGACACGTCGGGTCGGGGCAGCTACGAGTACTCCGAAACAGCGTCGTCGATCTTTGGCGTCTCGCTCGCCGAACTGAATTCATGCCCCAAGGGCTACGTCGAAACCTTCGTCCATCCCGCCGACCGCGAGAAGGCAAAGCGCGCCTTCGAGAACGTCGGCACCAAGGAAGGACCGGCCTACGCGTTGGAGTACCGGATCATCTGCCCGGATGGAAAGGTCAAGACCGTCCATGAGGTCGCAGAGAACGGTTTCGATCCGACAGACGGCGTCCTGACGACTTCGGGCATCGTTCAGGACATTACCGAACGCAAGGAGATGGAAGAGGCGCTCACCCAGAGCGAAGGGCGAATGCGCCGTGCCCAGCAGATTGCCCGACTCGGTCATTGGGTCATCGATGCCGAGATCGACGGTGTCGAATGGGGGGCAACGATAGCAAAATGGTCGGAGAACGCCGCGGCGATCTACGGAATCACCCCCGACGAGCTTGCGATCAGCAACGACGAGTATATCCAGCGGTTCGTCCATCCTGCCGACCGTAAGCTCCTGCGGGAGGCCTATCTCGCCGCAGAATCGGCGGAATCCGGGGCGGGACGCCGTTACCGTCTCGAATACCGGATCATCCGGTCGGATGGCGACGTCCGGACGATTTACGAAACCGCCGAGCCCTCGCATGATGCGCATCCGGGGCGAATCATCTGGAACGGCGTTATTCAGGACATCACCGAACGCAAGCGAATGGAAGAAGCGCTTTCGATCAGCGAGGGGCGCATGCGACGCGCCCAACATATGGCGCGGATGTGCCATTGGGTGAGCGAAACGAAACTCGGTGCATCGAAAGGTGGCGCCGAGGTCGCGCATTATTCCGCCAGCGCTACCGAGCTATTTGGATTCGAGCCCGATCAGCTGACGCTGCCCGATCAGGAATTCATCCGGCGTTACATCTATCCGGCCGACCAGGAACGGGTCGCGGCACAGTATATCGAGATGCACGATCCAACCGGCGGCGCACCTGCGGATTTTCAGATCGAATTCCGAATGGTCATGCCGGATGGCAGCATCAAGTTCGTGAACGAGATCGCCGAGCCGTCGCTCGAGGCGAAGCCGGGCTGGATCGTTTGGCAGGGTGTCATCCAGGACATCACCGAGCGCAAACAGATGGAAGAAGCGCTCTATCTCAGCGAGTCACGGATGCGGCGCGCGCAGCGTATCGCCCGCCTCGGTCACTGGATCACATTGCGGCCGAACAACGAACCGAGCTGGCGCCGGGCAGTCAGCGAGTACTCGGAGAGTGCCGCGGAAATCTTCGGAGTTCCTCCCGAAGAGCTTGCGATTAGTAACGAACAGTACATCCAGCGTTTCGTCCATCCGGCCGACCGGGAAATGGTCGCCGCCGCATTTGAAGCGTCGTCGGACAACGATGGCGGCTTTCGCCTCGAATATCGGATCGTCACACCATCGGGCGAGGTGCGGACCGTTTACGAGACTGCGGAGGCCGCGCATGGCATCGATCAGAACCGCCTGATCCGCCACGGCATCGTCCAGGACATTACCGAGCGCAAGCACGCCGAAGAGGCGCTCGCTCAGGGCGAAAAGCTCTACCGGTCGATCGTCGAGAGCGCGTTCGATGCCTTCGTGCTGATCGATTCCGACGATCGGATCATCGACTGGAACCCGAGTGCGGAGCGGTTGTTCGGCCTGCAGCGTACCGAGGCGCTTGGCCGGCTTGCCGAAACGATCTTCCCACCCGACCAGCGCCAGCGATATCTGCGCGGGATCACCGACTATCTCGAAACAGGTCGATCCGATTTCCTTGGTTCCCGCAACGAGGTGACAGCGATGCGTCATGATGGCGCGTCGTTTCCGTCGGAGCTGGTGATCTGGCCGATCGCAGTCAGCCAGCGCGTCATTTTCAGCTGCTTTATCCACGATCTCTCGACCCAGCGCGCGATGGAAGCCCGGTTGCGTCATGTCATGCGCATGGAAGCGGTCGGCCAGCTCACCGGCGGCGTCGCGCACGATTTCAACAACCTGCTCGCGGTTATCCTGCTGAACAGCGAAACCTTGTCCGAGCGGCTTGAGGCCGATCCGAAATCGCGACATCTCGCGGAAGTGATCGGGCGCGCCGCCGATAGCGGCAAGGTGCTGGTCGAGCAGCTTTCCGCGTTCGCGCGGCGCCAATTGCTGCGCCCGCAATCGGTGCAGCTCCAGCATCTGATTCCGGATCTCATGCCGCTGCTTACGCGCTCGCTGAACGAAAGCATCGAGTCGGATACGGATATCGCGGCGGATGCCTGGCCCGCGCATGTCGATCCGAACCAGTTTGAAAACGCTCTCATTAATCTTGCCGTCAATGCGCGCGATGCGATGCCGCATGGCGGTACGCTGACGTTCCGCGTTCGCAATGTAGAGATTTCAGAGGACGATGCGAAGTTGCAACCGAGCATCGATCCAGGTCGGTATGTGCTGATATCGGTGATCGATACCGGTGTCGGCATGAAACCCGAAGTGGCGGAGCGTGCCTACGAACCGTTCTTCACCACCAAGGAAGTCGGCAAGGGCAGCGGCCTCGGGCTCAGTTCGGTCTATGGTTTCATCAGCCAGTCGGGCGGGCAGGTGAAGATCGACACCGAAGTCGACAAGGGTACGACGGTGCATCTTTATCTTCCTGCGGCGGAGATCGAATCGGTCGCGGAAGGCAAGCCGGTCGAACTGAAGCCGGTCGAAGGCGGCAACGAGGCCATCCTCGTGGTCGAGGACGACGATCTTATCCGCGACGTGATCGAATCCCAGCTCCAGGGCCTCGGTTACAAGGTCTACACCGCAAGCGACGGGCCGAGCGCGATCAAGGTGCTGGAGAGCGACGCGAGCATCGATCTGCTGCTGACCGATATCGTAATGCCGGGCGGAATGTCCGGCATTGTGGTTGCGGAAAGGGCGCGACATCTGCGCCCGGGCATCAAGACGCTCTATGCCTCGGGCTATCCGGCGAGCGCCTTCACGGCCGCCTGGTCGGATCCGACGCGGGTACGAATTCTGCCGAAACCGTTCCGGACGGTGCAACTCGCGCGCGCGGTGCGCGCAGCCCTCGACGAATAACGCCGACCCGCCGAAGGCCTCGCCGATTTGACAGGAGAGGGCTGTCCGGGCGACGAGAGGGAGCGGATAATCGGCCGCAGTCTGGGCGCCGAACCGACAAGGCGGGGCATTGCAGTCACATTTACCGATTCATGTCGGCGTACTCGGCGCCGGGATTCAGGGCAGTTGTATCGCGATGGAACTCGCACGGCGTGGCCATCGCGTGGACCTCTATGACCGCGGCAGCGAGCCGGTAACCCAGGCCTCATTCTGGAACGAAGGCAAGATCCATCTCGGCCTCGTCTATGCCAACGATCCGACCGGCCGTACCCACGAGACCATGCTGCGCGGCGCCCTTCATTTCGTTCCGTATCTGGCGCGCTGGCTCGACGGGCCGGTCACACTGGAACGTGAATCATTTGACTATGCCGTTCATCGCACCAGCCTGCTTTCGGTCGAGCGTATTGCAGCGCATTTTGCACGGGTCGAGGCTTGTTACGATGCGATGAGCGAAGGGCTTGGCCTGCGCTATCCGGGGATCGCCGAGCAACCATTCGCCGTCGCGATGAACAAGCACGAACGCGACGACCGGTTCGATCCTGGCCTGATCGTGATGGCTTATCGGACCGCTGAACGTGTCGCCAACCCGCGCTCTCTTGCCGCGCGACTGCGCGCGGCGATCGCTGCAGAGCCGCGCATTGCATTCATGGGTGACACGTTTGTCACCGGCGTAAGAACCGGCGATCAAGGGCGCATCGGCATCGAAAGCCGATGCGACGGTCAGGTGTCGTCCGCGATCTATGACCACGTCGTCAATGCGCTATGGGCCGGACGGCTCGAAATCGACCGGAGCGGGGATGTCGCCTATCGACGCTCCTGGCTATACCGCACGAAACTCGGGCTCCTGCTGCCATCTCAAACGAACTTGCCGTCTGTTCCATCGGTCACATTCGTGCTCGGGTCTTATGGCGACACAGTGCGCTATGACGACGGCACGCTCTATCTGTCCTGGTACCCGGACTGCATGATCGGCAGTTCATCGGACCTGGTGTCGCCCGATTTCATCGCTGACCTCGATGAAACCGCGCGCGCTGAGATCGCTGAAGCAAGCCTTGCGGCGTTGACTGCGCTGCTCCCGTCGCTGGCCCCTTATCGCGCGCAACTATGCAAAGCGCAGGTTGGCGGCGGCGTCATCGCCGCCTGGGGCGATGCCGGAATCGAGGATCCGGCAAGCGAGCTGCATCGGCGTTACGATATCGGCGTGTCGTCCTACGGCCGCTATCATTCGGTCGATACCGGCAAATACACGATGGCGCCCCTGTTTGCCGTCGAGACCTGCGACCGGATCGAGGGAGCGATCTAGACGATGGCAGTCGCCAAAAAGAACAAGGACACGGTGACGGTTTGCGTGCCGGCGTTTCGCGCCGCCAGCTTCGTCGGCGAAACGCTGACCCATATCGCCGCGCAGACGCACGATAATTTGCGAATCCTCGTCTCTGTCGATTTGTCCGATGACGACACCGCCGCGCATTGTCGCAGGTTTGCAAGCGATCCACGCTTCGATATCGTCGTACAGGCGAAGCGGCGCGGCTGGATCGACAATATCAACAGCCTGATCGAACGCGTCGAAACCGACGACTATTGCATCGTTCCGCATGACGATCTGATTGAGCCCGGTTACGTCGCTGCGTTGCGTGCGACACTCGATCGGCGGCCGAAGGCGGTGGTAGCCTATACGGACATCGAGGCGTTCGGTGCGCTGAAGGGGTGGGCAAGTCAGAAACCGATCGTTGGAACCTTGTTCGATCGTGTGGCGAAGTTTCTGACTGAGCATTTCGACGCGGTCGCCTTTCGCGGGCTGGTGCGCCGTTCTCGCGCAGGGAACGACCTCGCGATGAAATCGAATCAGTTCAACGGATACGCGGCCGATACGCTCTGGATGCTGCAGGTCTTGCAGCATGGCAACCTGGTTCGCGTCCGGTCGGAGCCCGGTCACGGCTATCTCAAGCGCTATCATGTCGGCTCGCAGCATCATGCGTGGCTCAAATGGACGATCCAGCGGCGCCTCGCAGCATGGATCGAGCATTGCGGGCAATGTGCGGAACTTGCCTTGGCGATGCCGTTCAACGATGCGGAGCGCGCTTTCATCGTCCAGGCGACGCTGATGCGCGGCATCAAGCGATTCAAGAACATGGGTTGGCCACCGCATCACGACGATCTGTCCGAGGCGCACCGGGCGATGGTGACGGGTCTGCTCGCGACGCGGATTGCGGGGTTGCGGGTGCCACCCGGCACCATCTCGAAGTTGCGAGAGCTGCCGCAGTATGCGGCGATGACCCACTCGGTCTGGGGTGAAGCCGATGTGCAGAACCTCAAGACCCAATACTCCAAGCGTGTGCGGTCGCCCGATTCCGATTGACCCCACCCCGTTGCAGCAAGGATTCTTGCCTAAACGTCGCGCAGGAAAACCCATGTCTCATGATCTCGTCATTGTCGGTGCCGGTGCGGCCGGTCTCGCTGCGGCCCGAACGGCCGGAGAGCTCGGTCTCGACTACCTGTTGCTCGAGGCTTCGCACCGCATCGGCGGCCGTGGCTATACCGAAGAAATCGCGCCCGGCGTCGCCTTCGATCTCGGCTGCCATTGGATGCATTCGGCCAGCCTCAACCCCTTCGTCGCGATCGCCGATCGTTTTGGCTTCAGCTATCGCACCGGCACCTATCCGCGCGGGCTCTTCGTCGACGATCATTGGGCCAGTGAGGAAGAACGCGCGTCGCTCGACGTCTTCATGGGCCGATGCGAGGAATCGATCGCGGCGGCGGCGCGGGCCGGCGGCGGCCTGTCCGTTGCCGATGTGACCGAACGCGAGAATCGCTGGACGGCGGTTCACGATCATTTCGTTACGCTGGGATCGTCCGCCGATCCCGATCAAGTCGCGGTCGAGGATTCCCAGAACTACAACGACACCGGCGAGAACTGGCCGATTAAGGACGGCTTCGGCAATTTGATCGTGCGCTTTGCCGAGGGTATTCCGGTTACGCTGAACTGCGCGGTGCGCGCCATCAATTGGGCTGGCCGGGCCATCGAACTGGATACGCCGAAAGGGACGGTCGCGGCGAAGCGCGTGCTGGTGACGGTTTCGACCGGAATTCTCGGCGCCGGCGACATCCGGTTCGATCCTGTCTTGCCGGCCTGGAAAGAAGCGGCGATCGCGGCGCTGCCACTCGGTACGCATAACCGGATCGGGCTGATGTTCGATCGCGATATCTTCGGGCCGGACTGTCCGCGCGGCGGCGTGTTCGTCGATTTTGTCGAGCCGGGTCGTGAAGGCATGGCTTTCGCGCTGAACGCATTCGGGCAGAACTACGCGGTCGGTTATACCGGTGGGCGGCACGCGGTGTGGCTGGAACGTGCCGGGCAGGCGGCTGCGGTCGATCTCGCGCTCGAGCGGCTAGTCAAGGCGTTCGGCAGCGACATTCGTCGCCATCTGACGCGCACGATCGTCACGGCCTGGAATGGCGATCCCTGGACCAAGGGATCCTATTCCGCAGCCCAGCCGGGCCAGGCGCATCAGCGCGCCGAACTGGGGCGCCCCGTCGATGACCGGCTGTTCTTCGCGGGCGAGGCGACGTCGACGAACTTCATGTCGACGGCACATGGCGCTTATCTGACGGGCATTGCCGCAGCGACCGACATTGCGCGCAGTCTCGGTCTGGTGACCGCCGCCTGATTGCAACGCGGCACGGATACGCGGCTAGTTCTGGATCCGCCGCGTAAACCCGCCATCGACCACAAGGTTGGTGCCGGTGACGAAACTCGCCGCGTCGCTGACAAGGAACACAACGGCGTTCGCGATTTCATCCGGGCGGGCCATGCGACCCATGGGGTTCATGAAAGTCTTCCGGCCGCTCCCGCTCGGTCTGCTGCCAGACACCGCCATCGAAATACGTCGTCCCGGGGCTGACGACATTGGCGCGAACGCCCTTAGGCGCGAGATGATCGGCAAGGGTCTTCATGTAATAGAGCAGGGCGGCTTTCATGGTGCCGTAGGCGACTTCCTCATATCCGTAGTCTTCGACGCCGGAGATCGATGCGATCGCAACGATGGCGCCGGCACCGGAGCGCTCAAGATGCGGACGTGCGGTTTCGACGGCCGTGACGGTGTGCAGCAGGTCGACATCCAGCGCGCGCCGAAAGTCGTCCGGTTTGTTGCCGCTCACCAGCGCACTGGCGTTGGCAATCAGGATGTCGATCCCGCCCAGCGTAGTGCCGGCCTCCATAACCCAGTTTTTCAGGGCGGGGGAATCGCTGACATCGAACGCATGGCCGATCGCCAGGGCGCCGCCCGCGGAAAGATCGCGGACAGTGCCGTCGACCTGGGCAGCGTTGCGCGCACAGATCGCAACGGCACAACCTTCGGCGACGAGCGCTTCGGCAATCGCGCGGCCGATACCCCGGCTGCCGCCGGTGATGAGCGCCTTGCGCCCCTTGAGGCCGAGTTTCATCGATATCTCCCTAGTGCAGCGGCGTGTTCTTTCAGCGAAAGGGAATGTTATCCGATATCGCCTGCAGCGGGGGGCGTCGGACCAGCGATGGCACGGCGTTTGGCCCAGCGCTTTCGCCGGCAAAGCCAGTCCTCGGGATGAACGCGAATCCACGTTTCCAGATGCTGGTTCATGCGTTCTGTCATGGCGTGGACCGGATCGGGTGAGGCGACGAAATCCTCGGGCCGGATCGGCTCGTGGAAAACCATCTCGAAATGCGTGCCGCGAATCCGGCGGCATTCGACCGGCACAATCAGCGCATTAAACTTGATGGCGAGCCGGGCGGGCGTGGGGGTCGTCGGCGCCGGAATGCCGAAGAAGGGCACCGCAATGCCGTCATCGTCGCGCTGGTCGAAGATGATGCCGACGCATTCCCCCTTCGACAGCGATTTGAGGAGCGCGCGCGCCGCCTCACCGCGCGGGGCCAGTCCGCATTTCATCGCCGACCGATATCGGATGAGGCGACGGTTGAGCGCCGCGCCGCGCCGCGGTGCATAAACGACGGTCAGCGGCGCACCACGCCGGGCGCCGGTACCCGCTGTCAGTTCCCAGTTGGCCATATGGCCCGATACGAAGATCGCGGGTCGGTGCGCACGCGTCGCAAACTCGTAGATGTCCCAGCCCTTGATCGTGACCCAGGCCTCGCGCGGGTCGGTGAGCCTGCCCAGATGCGGATACTCGGCAAAAGTGCGCCCGACGTTCCACAACATGCGTCGGATCAGCCGGTCCTGTTCCGCCTTCGTCAGCTCAGGAAAGATAACCTGCGTGTTGGTCCGGACATGTCGTGTGAAGGGCAGGTAATAGACGATATTCGCGGCGACGAACCCTCCGAGGGCTGAAGCCCATCGCATCGGCATCAGTTCGAACAACGTCCAGAGCGATAGCGCAAACGTCGTATGGGCGATCGAGATGCCCCTCTGTTTGCGCGATTTGTCGGGCTTGCTGTTGTGAACTGCGTCCACTGCCATGAAAACCTGTCTTCACAATCCTGGTGTGGTGCCGCAAGGGGGCCACCCTCGCCGATATAGCGGGTTCGCCCGGTATCGCAGCGGCAACGGGCCGCTGCAACAAAGAACCCGTTGCCGATCCTCGGCCCATCGGGGCACGATTCTGGCAGCGGGTTGCGCACAGCCGGATATTAGGGACGTGTCTGACCGCGATCCAACCGATTATTTCCGCGCGTTTTTTCGGCGGCACCGGCCCCAATCCCATATCGGGCCGCCTTGCCGGGCCGGCCATCGCCCCATCCGTAACGCGTTCCGCTGGCGCTAACCAAGTCGTCTGGACGAGCCATGGGCATAACTTCGAGGCTGCGTGAGTCATGGAAAAGCCATATGTCGCCATATTTCAAACAAATTCAACAAACTATAATCAGAATAGAAGGTAATACATCAATGTTTGCCGATGCCGCTGCCGTCATCCAGGAACAGCCGTCGAGAGACGAACCCTATCCCCCTTCCGTGCGACTGCGGGAAACCCGCTGTGCGGTGCCTCGCAATGGCAACGTGCGGCTCGAAGCGGCCCCGGTGTCGCATGGACATGGTCGGTGCGGTTGCAACGCCGGCAACAACGGCCGCCTGTGCATAACAAGGCGGAAAATTCGCAAAGCGTCAAAATGCTGCGCGAGGTGCAAACGGCCCGGTATCGGGCCTCGATCAGGGAGACTTTACGAATGCACAAGACAGCGCGCGTATTTCTGGTGGCCGCAAGCCTCGGACTTTCGGCTTGTTCGGGCATGAACCCGACACAGGAGCGGATCGTGAGCGGCGGCGCCATAGGCGCTGCGACCGGGGCGGGCATCGGCGCGATCGCCGGCGGCATCGGCATCGCAACAGGAGCAGCGATCGGCGCCGCGGCCGGTGCGGCTGGCGGTCTTCTGGTCGATTCGGTCAGCGACTAGTCGGCGCCAGGATCCGTGAGGCTGTGCAGGCCGAACTGCTCGCCATAGCGCCCAAAGACGGGGCCGTGGGATAATCGAGCATGGCAACCCGATTCGCATCATGAGCGACGCAAAACCCGCACACCCGCGCGCCGGTACGCTCGGCGCATTGAACCGCCGCCAGGCGCTCGCGACGCTGGCGGGGGCAGCTTTGCTGCCGCTCTTTCCGCGTCTGGCACAGGCCGACGTGGCTGCGTTTCAGGTCTGGCTCACCGCATTCAAGGCGGATGCGCTCGCCGAAGGCATCACGCAAATGACGCTCGATGCGTCGTTGTTCAACGTGTTCGGGCCGATTGCAAAGGTCATCGAGCTCGATCGCACCCAACCGGAGAGTCGACTGACACTCGACGAGTATCTCGCAAAGGTGATTTCGACCGACCGCATCGCGCGCGGTCAGGCCAATCTCGCGGCAAACCGCGACACGCTCGATGCGATCGGCGCGCAGTTCGGTGTGCAACCGCGTTTCATTGTCGCGCTCTGGGGCATCGAGACGGATTATGGTCGCGTGACCGGCAATTACTCCGTCATCGGATCGCTGGCGACGCTGGCCTACGAGGGCCGGCGCGCCGAGTTCTTTCGCGGCGAGCTGCTTCATGCGCTGCACATCGTGCAGGAAGGCCATATCGACGCCTACAACATGATCGGATCATGGGCCGGCGCGATGGGTCAGACCCAGTTCATGCCTTCGAGCTTCCGGTCTTATGCCGTCGACTATAATGGTGACGGACGGCGCGATATCTGGGGAACGCTGCCCGACGTGTTCGCTTCGATCGCAAGCTATCTCAGCAGCTTCGGGTGGCACGCCGATCAAACTTGGGGGCGAGAAGTGCTGGTGCCCGCCGGTATGGATCCGAACCTCGCCACGCTCGATATCGAAAAGACGTTGCCGGAATGGCAGGCTCTTGGCGTACGCCAGCTCGGCGGCGCGCCGTTGCCGGATCGGCCGATTATGGCCTCGCTGCTTTACCCTGGCGACGGGCCGCGCTCGTTCCTTCTCTATCCGAACTTCAAGACGATCCTGAAATGGAACTATTCGTCCTATTTCGGGTGTGCCGTAGGTTACCTTGCCGATGGGATCGAGGCGGGATAACCTACTAGATCTTGTAGGTCTGGGGAGAAGTAACCGGGTATCATGGGGCGTCTGGCACGACTTTCCTGCGTGTTCGCCGCGCTGGCGCTAGCCGCCTGCGCCGAGACGACGTTCGTCGTCGACCAGAGCAAGGTCGTTACGGACGATGCAGGAACCAGCGGGCCGACGGTCTACAAGATCGGCCAGCCCTATCAGATCGGCGGCGTCTGGTATTACCCGAAGGTCGATTACGGCTATGACCAGAGCGGTATCGCGTCCTGGTACGGGCCGGGCTTTGACGGCAAAGCGACCGCAACCGGCGAGACCTACGACGAGAACGCCCTGACGGCGGCGCATCAGACGCTGCCAATGCCGACCCTGGTTCGCGTCACCAATCTGGAAAACGGCCGGGCGATCGAACTGCGGATCAACGATCGCGGTCCGTTCGCCAATGGCCGGATCATCGACGTGTCGCGGCGCGCAGCCCAGTTACTCGGGTTTGAGAATGCCGGCACGGCGCGAGTTCGAGTGCAGGTGCTCGAGGATGAAAGTCGGCAGATGGCCGCGCGCTTGTCGGGTGCACCAGGTTCCGACGACGTGCAGCAGCCGGTGCCGGAAGCCGCACCCTCGGTTGCGGTCGTCGCGCAACCGCTGCCCGACAGCAGCGGTTCCACCACGACGCCCGTGCCGACATCGCCAACGCCGGCGGTCACGACGACCGCGGCCGCGACGCCACTGCCCGAGCCAAGCGGTCAGGTCTTTCAGCAGCCCGTCCGGGCGACCGAGATTTACATCCAGGCCGGCGCGTTCGTGGACGTGCAGAATGCCGAGCGGCTGCGGGTGCAACTCTCGACCCTTTCGGCCACGAGCCTCTTTCCGGTGCGGGTCGGCGAGCAGCAGTTCTACCGTGTGCGCATGGGCCCGATTTCCTCGGTCGAACAGGCCGACGCGTTGCTTGCCCGGGTCATTGCCCAGGGCCATGACGAGGCGCGCATCGTCGTCGACTGATCGGACCGGCCGCAGAAATCGGGCGGCCCGAAAGGGCGGCTGGGGCCGCGGTCACGATTTTGGCCATATTTGGCCGGCAGCGGATAAAATATGTCGATACGCGATATCGCCATGGATTCGCCGCGGAGTTCGGGCGTGATGTCGCGCCACTAGTGCCAGGCTACACTGGTCGAGTTCGAGAAGGATTGCCATGACCGACCGTCATTCGCTTCTGCATTGCCATCGCTTCCTGCAGCGCGCCTTTCTGGCCGCATCGCTGTTCCTCGCGGCCCTCATCGGCACCGGGCCGGTGGCCGCCCAGTCGACGATCGACGTCGCGGCGGCCGAGGCCATTGTCGTCGATTTCGATACCGGCGCTGTGCTGTACGAGAAGAACCCTGACCTGCTGGTACACCCGGCATCGATGAGCAAACTGATGACGCTCTACATGCTGTTCGATGCGCTGAAGAACGGCCAGCTATCGCTCGACGATTCCTTTCCGGTCTCGGAGGCCGCCTGGGCGCTCGACGAAGGCTCGACGATGTTCGTTGGAATCGGCGAGCGGCTGAAGGTCGAGGATCTGATCCGTGGCATCGTGGTCCAGTCCGGCAACGATGCCTGCTTTGTCATCGCGGAAGGGCTCGCCGGCAGCGAAGCGGCCTTCGTCGAACAGATGAACAAGAAGGCGGCCGAGATCGGTCTCAGCAACAGTCATTTCGTCAATTCGCACGGGCTCGAGCATCCCGAGCATCAGATGACGGTGCGCGATATCGCGACCTTGTCGGCTCGGCTGATCCGCGATTTCCCCGAGTATTATCACTACTTCGCCGAACTCACCTTCGTTCACAACGGGATCGAGCAGGGCAATCGTAATCCACTGCTCTATCGCAATATGGGCGTCGACGGGCTGAAGACCGGCCATCTCACGGTCTCCGGCTACGGTCTTGCGGCATCGGCCTTGCGCAACGGGCGACGGGTCGTGGTCGTCGCGCATGGCATGGAAAGTATGCAGGCGCGTGCCGACGAAGTAGCAAAACTGATCGAATGGGCCTATCGCGAGTTCGATAACTATAAACTCGCGGCAGCAGGCGATGTGCTCGAGAACGCGCCGGTTTGGCTCGGCGAGGCCGAAACCGTTCCGATGGTGCTTGGCGCCGATCTTGTCGTTACCCTGCCGCGCGGCAAGCGCGAAACGCTCGAAGCGCGTGCGGTGCTCGCCAATGCCGTGCCGGCGCCAATCGCCGCAGGCCAGCCGATCGGTATGCTGATCGTGACGATGCCCGGAATGGCGCCGCTGGAGCGACCTTTGCTCGCGGGCGCCGATGTGGCCGAACTCGGTATGTTTGGCCGCGTCATGGCGGCGATCCGGTCGCTGCTGTTCAGCGACGAGACCGAAGCGGTCGGCGCGTAGCAGGGTGGGGCAGCGTGCCGCGGGGCCGTTTCATCACATTTGAAGGCGGCGAGGGCGCGGGAAAATCCACCCAGGCGCAACGCCTGGGAGTTTGGCTGAAAGCGCGGAACATCGATGTGCTGCTGACTCGTGAACCGGGCGGATCGCCGGGCGCCGAGGCGATACGCCAGCTTCTCGTCACCGGCGATGCGGGGCGCTGGAATGCGCTGACCGAGACTTTACTGCATTTTGCCGCCCGCAACGATCATGTGTTGCGCACGATCGAGCCCGCGCTGGCGGACCGGCATTGGGTCATCTGCGACCGGTTTGTCGATTCCACCGTCGCCTATCAGGGGTACGGGCTCGGCGTCGATCGAGCATTCATCGCGATGCTGGAAAAATCGGTGCTCGGCGGATTGCGCCCCGATCTGACATTGTTCCTCGATCTGCCGGTCGAGACCGGTCTCGCGCGTGCTGCCTCGCGGCGAGGTGGCGAGGATCGGTATGAGACCATGGACATCGCGTTTCACGAACGGCTACGCCACGGCTTCCACGAGATCGCGGCGCGCGATCCGGCGCGCTGCGTGCTGATCGATGCGACAGAGGATGTCGATGCGGTCCAACGGCAGGTAATCGGCGCCGTCGTTTCACGGCTGCTTGCCCCGGCGCGATGATGGGCGCGATCGCACCGCTGCTGGTCGAGGGCGAACCGCTCGCGCCACGACTCAATCCGAATCTGCTGGCCCAGGACGAGGCCGAAGCGCTTCTGCGTGGGGCCTGGGATAGCGGCCGCTTGCCCCATGCCTGGCTGATTACGGGACCTCGCGGCGTCGGCAAGGCGACGCTTGCCTTTCGCTTCGCCCGATTTGTCCTGGCGAATGGATGCGATGCCGGCGGTCCGCCGATCGCATCGGGTCTCGAACTCGCCGAGAGCCACCCGATCTTTCGGCGGGTCGCGAGTGGGGGCCACAGCGATCTCCTGGTCATCGAGCGCGGGATCGATCCGAAGCGCAAGAAGCTGCGCAGCGAGATCGTTGTCGATGACGTACGGGAAGCGGCGCGGTTCCTGCATCTGACGCCAGCCGAGGGCGATTGGCGTGTGGTTATCGTCGACACGGCCGACGAGATGAACCGCAACGCGGCTAATGCGCTGCTCAAGATCCTCGAGGAGCCACCGCGGCAATCGCTTCTTCTTTTGGTAAGCCACGCGCCGGGACGGCTGTTGCCGACGATCCGGTCGCGCTGTCGCCGGTTGCGGCTACCGCCGCTCGACATCGCGACGATCGATGCCGCCATCGCTGCATCAGCGCCGGATCTGCCGGACGAGGATCGCGCGCTATTGCCGCTGCTCGCCGAAGGCAGTCTCGGCCGTGCGCTTGAACTCGCGGCCTCGGGCGGGCTCGATCAGCAGCGCGAGGTAATGGAGCTTCTGCTCGGCCTGCCGGCGCTCGACACCGCGCGGCTGCACGAGCTGGCCGACCGGCTCGCCGGTGCCGGCAACGACAACGAGTTTCGGGCTGCCGCCGAACTCGTCCTCTGGTGGCTCGCGCGCTTCATCCGGTTTGCGCTGACCGGACGGGGCGAGCCCGAGATCGTCGCCGGCGAGGCCGCGCTGATGCAGAGGCTCCGCGCAGGCGGCGGCCTTGATCGCTGGCTGGCCTTGTGGGACAAACTCGGCCGCCTGTTTGCCTTAGCCGCCGGGGCCGATCTCGACCGCAAACAGGTCTGGATCGGCGCGTTTCTCGACATGAGCGGGATCCCGACTCCGTTGCCCTCGGGCCGTTCCGCCGCCCGGTAGCACGGCCCATCTGGCGCCACATACCGGTGCCGCTCATCGGGATGCGGCGGCAACGAATCCGGAAAGCGACCGCATGAGCGACCAGAAGCGCTACTACGTCACGACGCCGATCTACTATGTGAATGACGTGCCCCATATCGGGCATGCGTACACGACGCTTGCCTGCGACGTTCTCGCACGGTTCATGCGGCTGGACGGCTATGACGTGCGCTTCCTCACCGGTACCGACGAGCATGGCCAGAAGGTCGACAAGGCGGCGAACGCCGCCGGCATCGCGCATCTACCGTTCGTCGACAAGGTCTCGCAGAATTTTCGCGATCTCGCGAAGGCGCTGAACTGCTCCAACGACGATTTCATCCGTACGACAGAAGAGCGGCATGTGAAATCCTGCCAACATCTCTGGAAGACTCTTGTGGAGCGGGGCGAAATCTATCTCGGTAAGTATGCCGGGTGGTATGCCGTGCGCGATGAAGCGTTCTATGGCGAGGACGAGCTGACCGTAACCCCGGACGGGAAGCGCATTGCATCTTCCGGCGCCGAGGTCGAATGGGTCGAGGAGCCGAGCTATTTCTTCAAGCTCTCCGCCTGGCAGGACAAACTACTTGCCTTCTATGAAAAAAATCCCGATTTCATCGCACCGGACAGCCGGCGCAACGAGGTAATCAGCTTCGTGAAATCAGGTCTCCGCGATCTCTCGATCTCGCGCACCACCTTCAAATGGGGTATCGAGGTTCCGGACGACACCGACCATGTGATGTATGTCTGGATCGACGCGCTCACCAACTACATCACCGCAGTCGGTTACCCCGATACCGACAGTGCGATGTACAAGAACTACTGGCCGGCCGATCTGCACATGGTCGGCAAGGACATCCTGCGCTTTCACGCGATCTACTGGCCGGCGTTCCTGATGGGCGCGGGGCTCGAGCCGCCGCGACGCGTCTTCGCGCATGGCTGGTGGACGATCGAAGGTCAGAAAATGTCGAAGTCGCTGAACAACGCGCTCGACCCGCATCAGCTCATCGCGCGTTACGGGCTCGATCCGCTGCGTTATTTCCTGCTGCGCGAGATGCCGTTCGGCAACGACGGCGATTTCTCGCATCAGGCGATGGTCAGCCGCATGAACGGCGATCTCGCCAACGATCTCGGCAATCTGGCACAGCGCGTGCTCTCGATGCTGCAACGCTATCTCGACGGCACGATGCCCGCGCTACCGGCCGACGCCCTGACGACGGCTGACCGGAAGTTGCTGGATGCGGCGGGCGCCATACTGCTCGAGACCGTGCGCGGCCATATGCAGACGCAAATGTTCCACAAGGCGCTCGATGCGATCTGGCAAATCGTGGGCGATGCAAACCGCTATGTCGACGAGCAGGCGCCCTGGTCGCTGAAGAAGACCGACGAGGCGCGGATGGCGATCGTGCTCGGCGTTCTGGTCAATGTGATCCGTCGCCTGGCATTGCTGGTGCAGCCGTTTGTGCCGCAATCCGCGGCGAAGCTGCTCGACCAGGTCGTGGTGCCGGAGACCGTGCGGAACTTCGCGCAGTTCGAGATGCTGGTCGAGGCCCGCACGCAGCTTCCGAAACCGGAAGGCGTGTTCCCGCGTTTCGTCGAGACCGAGGCGGCCGAGTAGGGGCCATGATCGTCGACAGCCATTGTCATCTCGATTACATGGCGCGCGACGGCATCCTGCCGGACGTGCTCGCACGCGCCCGTGCGGCGGGCGTCGGTACGATGCTGACGATCGGCACGACGATCGCCGAGTTCCCGCAGGTGAAGGCGATCGCCGAAGCCCATGAAGATATCTGGTGCTCGGTCGGTGTCCATCCGCATCACGCCGCCGAGGAACCCGATATCAGCGTCGAGCGGCTCGTCGCGCTGTCGCATCATCCCAAGGTGATCGCGATCGGCGAATGCGGCCTCGACTATCATTACGATCGCAGCCCGCGCGACGTGCAGCGCGCCGTATTCCGGACCCATGTCGAGGCGGCACGGCAGAGCGGCCTGCCGCTGGTCGTTCATAGCCGCAACGCCGATGCCGAGACGGTCGAAATTCTTGCCGAAGGGGTGGCGAAGGGCGGGGTGCGCGGCCTGATCCATTGTTTCTCGACGACGCGGCACCTCTCGGGCCCGGCGATCGATCTCGGTTTTTCGATTTCGCTCTCGGGCATCGTGACCTTTCCGAAGTCGACCGATCTGCAGGACATCGCGAAGGAACTGCTGGACGAGAACCTGCTGGTCGAAACCGATGCGCCGTATCTCGCACCGGTTCCGATGCGCGGCAAAAAGAACGAGCCGGCTTTCGTCGTGCACACGGCCGGTTTCCTTGCAAAGCTCCGCGAGACGTCGATCGAACATCTTGAGCGGGTTACCAGCGACAATTTCTTCCGATTGTTCGACAAGGCCCGGCGGCCGGCCCCCTGATGCGCGTCACGGTCCTCGGCTGCGGCGGTTCCGGCGGCGTGCCGACGGTCGGTAACGAATGGGGCAAGTGCGACCCCGCAAACCCGAAGAACCGGCGCCGCCGCGTCTCGATCCTGATCCAGGCGCAAGACCAGACCGTGTTGGTCGACACCTCGCCCGATCTGCGCATGCAGTTGCTCGATGCCGATATCGGCCATCTCGATGCCGTGCTCTACACGCACGATCACGCCGATCATTGCCACGGCATCGACGATCTGCGGTTCCTGCGCCGCGACAAGGGCATGCCGCCGCTGCCCTGCTACGGAACAGCGGAAACGCTGGCAACCATTACCGAACGATTTTCATTTGCCTTCAGGCAAGGCACGGCGGGCTCGAGTGTTCTCTACAAGCCCTATGCGCGGGCGGTCGAGATCGAGGGGCCGTTCAAGATAGGCGCGATCGAGGTGACGCCGTTTCCGCAGGATCACGGTCACGGCACATGGTCGACCGGTTTTCGTGTGGGAAACATGGCCTATTCGACCGACGTCGTGAACATCCCCGACGAATCATGGCGGGCGCTTGAAGGTCTCGATTTGTGGATCGTCGATGCGCTGCGCTGGGAGCCGCATCCGACGCATACCCATTTCGACCGGACGATCGAATGGATCGCGCGCGCGAAGCCGAAGCGCGCGGTGCTCACGCACATGAATCATTTCATGGACTACGATGAGGTGCGCCGCCGCTGCCCGCCGAGCGTCGAGCCGGGCTGGGACGGGATGGTTATCGAAATCAGCGACCGCTAGCAGCAGAGAGACTGGGGCGCGACTCTCTGTCTAATCACCTTCGGCTGTTCCCGCACCGGACAGAACCGGCGGAATCTTCTTCCAGGGATAGCCGTTGAGCGCCTGCTGATAGCTGTAATCGTACAAGGCCTGCATATAGGCCTGGTCGAAATCGCCATCTTCAACCGTCGCAAAATCATGCCCGATATAGGCGAGATTGAAGTCGATACCTTCTTCCTTCGACATGTAGTAGATCCGCATTACGTCGTTCACGCCGCTATAGTGGATCATCGTCGAGATCGCCTGCCCGGCGATGCTCAATGTCCGGACATCGACATCGGTCCAGGTCGAATCTTCGCGCGCGTTCAGGATCAGATAGGCCGTGCGATTTTCATGCGCGATGTCTTCGGGGTTGAGATTGGGCGGATAGAGGAAGATCTGTGCAATCGCGCCGCCATCGACATGCAGTTCCTGATACTTCGTTCCGTTGACCTCGACGTCGATCAGGACCGGCTGAAACACGCCCGGTACTGCGGAAGAAGCACGCAGGACCTTGCGAACGAGATCGATTGCTTCGGGGTGACCGCTCGCCGCAATGGCGCCGACATTCCAGATCGTCGGCCGCTGCGCATCAAGGTTGGTCGAGGCGATGAGGAGGAGGCGGCCTTTCTCGTATTCGGCCGCGATCGCCTGCATCATCGCTTCGTCTACATATTTCGAAATCAGTTCCCAGAGCGGCGTCGTGTCGGACAGGGCATCGTTGTAGATGGCGTCGATGAAGCCGCGCTCGATGTAGAGATCGTCCGCATTGACCGTCGTATAGACGTCCCGGAGTTGCGTATCGTATGTGGGCCCGAGGAATGCGAAGGGCGACAGGATCGCCCCCGTACTGACGCCGGTGACGAGTTCGAATTCGGGGCGATTGCCGGCCGCGGTCCAGCCGACCAGAACGCCGGAGCCGAACGCGCCGTTGTCGCCGCCACCGGAGATCGCCAGAAGTTGCGCGGGCGGCAGCATGGCATCGGGGCCGAGGCCGAGCGCCTGCCGCTGCCGATCGGCGGCCCGCCGGAACTCGGCAAGGATCTCATCGTGCTGTTCGCCGGGGTAGAAGCGGGCATTCTCGATACCGAGCGGCATTGCGTTGACCACGTCCGCTGTCGGCACCGGGGCCGATCGTTCCGGCGAGGCGCAACCGGCAATGGCGAGAACGAGAAGGGCGGCGATGCAAACCTTTGCTCCGAGACGCGACGGGAGCGATGGAACGAAGCCGCGATTGCTGCACCGGTCGAATCCGTCGAATGAATAGGTCATTGAAATATGTCCTCCGAAGTTACGCGCCGCCTTCGTTAAGATTCTTCGACCCGAACGTGACCTTAACCGCAACTGCCGCCAAGCAACCCCGTCTTAAGCTCCTCGTTTGGCGGATTCTTGCCGATATCCATTTCGAGTAAGGCGGCGGCGAAGTCGGCGCCGGGAATTGCGGGGCCGGTCTTTCCATTCAGGGTGACGGCACTGCCGGTTGCAGGGTCGTAGTCGTACACGAGAACGTCGCCCACTTTGACGTCGACCATCTGGGCGTTCAGCGTATCGATGCGCGGCTGAAGCGCTTCGAGATTGTCACCGGCGACACTCTTGAATCCGTCGTTGAAGGCCTTGCGGATATCGGAAGCGTCGGCGTCGTGCACGAAATGCAGCTCGAGGCGCCAAGCCTCATTGGCCGAGACGATCGCCGCGGCGTCGGTCGATTTCTGAGGCAGATAGAGCCCCGCCACATAGACATCGACCTTGAACATCGTAGCCTTGCGGACGCCGAGCCCATTCAGGGCGAGATCGGTACTGCCGATCGTGGCGCTGTCGGGAAGAGTGACCCCGAGGCATTCGGCCGCATGGTTCGGTGCGCTGGTCAGGATGGACACCGATGCGATGACGGCAAGTGCCGCTAACCCTTTGAGCCCGGACATATATCGGTCATTCCTTTTGAATAATGCTGAGTCGGATTCGCGGGTAGTTCGAGTGCTCGATTCGAGAAAGTCCTTTCGAGTAGCGACTATCGCCGCCGCAGGCCTTGTGCCTACTATATATTGTACATCAACGAGCATCGGTGCGTCTCCCCGTGGTCTTCTATTTGCGGTTTGCCGCCCTTGGCGGTGTCGTCGCGATTCAATTGCTCGCGTCCGGATGCTCGGCGCCTTCACGGCTCGATGCCGTGCCGCAGGCGCAAACCGTCCAGGCCGAAATCCCTGGCATTCCCAACGCGCGCTTCTGGCCCGACGATCCGGACAGCATTCAGGAAATGATCGACACCGCCTATGCCTCGATTCAGGCCGAACAGGCCGCCGGCGCGGTTGTCGATGCGAACGGCAATCTGCCGCCGGTCGCGTTTCTCGCGGTTTCCGGCGGTGGCGATGATGGCGCGTTCGGGGCCGGGCTGCTGACCGGATGGACCGAGCATGGCACGAGGCCCGAGTTCAAGCTGGTGACCGGTGTCAGCACCGGAGCCCTGACGGCGCCGTTCGCCTATCTCGGCTCCGACTATGACGACGAGTTGCGCGCCGTCTACACAAAGATATCGGCGGCAGACATTTACGAGGAGCGGGGTCTGCTGGCGGCGTTGTTCGACGATGCGCTGTCCGACACGACACCACTCCAGCGTACCGTTGCCAAGCATGTAACAGACGAGCTCGTTCGGGCGATCGCGGCTGCCTACGCCAAAGGGCGCTTCCTGCTGATCTCATCGACCGATCTCGATTCGCGCCGGCCGGTGATCTGGAATATCGGGGCGATCGCTTCGGTCGGGTCACCCGCGGCGGTCGATCTGATCCGCAAAATCCTGGTCGCCTCCGCGGCGGTGCCGGGTGCCTTTCCTCCGGTCATGATCGAGGTCGAAATCGACGGTCAGACCTATCAGGAAATGCATGTCGACGGCGGCGCAGTTTCGCAGGCATTCATCTATCCGCCCCAGCTCAACGTCGCTGCGGTCTCGGCCGAGTACGGTATCCAGCGCGAGCGTTCGGCCTATATCATCCGCAACGCGCGGCTCGATCCCGATTGGGCGTCGACCGAACGTCAGACGATGAGCATAGCGGGGCGCGCGATCTCGACACTCATCCAGTCCCAGGGCATTGGCGATCTCTATCGCATGTATCTGGAAACCGGGCGCGACGGCGTCGATTACAACCTCGCTTTTATCGGGCCCGAGTTCGATACGCCCGGCGGCGGCGACTTCGACCCGGTCTATATGGGCGCGCTGTTCGATTACGGATTCGCACTCGGAAAGGCAGGGTATCCCTGGCACAAGAGTCCGCCGGGGTTCGAATAGGATCGCTGGTGCGATGCTCTGCGCGTGCCGACACCTGAATGCCATGAGTTGCAAGGGGGAGTGTTTCGATGTTTCAATTTTTGAATCGTCAGGCGGGATCGGCATGGTCGATGCGGACAGGGCTTGCAATTCCGCTGCTGATGGGAATTGTCGCGCCGGCGTTTGCGCAGGAATCGCTCCCGTTCGCACCGGCGCCATCGGGCAGCGTCGCGGGACCGACGATGCAGGAATCGACTTACGCACCGCGGCCGGCAGCACAGCATCTGCCGGCGGATGCACCCAATATCGTCATCATCATGCTGGACGATATCGGTTACGCCATCCCGTCAACGTTCGGCGGCGATATCGAGACGCCGACGCTGACGCGCCTTGCCAACGAGGGGATCGCGTATAATGCTTTCCACAACGCGGCAATGTGCTCGCCGACGCGGGCGGCGTTGCTAACGGGTCATAATCATCATCGGGTGGGTTTTGGCCAGATCGCCGAACTGGCGAACGATTGGGATGGCTATACCGGAATGTGGCCGGCCACGTCGGTCTCGGTCGCGAAGGTGCTCGGGTATTACGGCTATTCGACCGCCGCGTTCGGAAAATGGCACAACACGCCGGCCAACGAGACGACATCGGCGGGACCGTTCGATCGCTGGCCGACGGGTCGCGTGGTCGGTTTCGATTATTTTTACGGTTTTCTTGCCGGCGAGTCGTCGCAATGGGAACCGGCCATCGTCGAAAACACGATGCGCATCCATCCGCCAGCGCGCGAGGGCTATCACTTCACGGAAGACATGACCGACCAGGCGATCCGATGGATGCGCGAACAGCGCGCGCTGGCGCCCGAACGTCCGTTCTTCCTCTATTGGGCGCCGGGCGCCGCGCACGGGCCGCACCACATATTCAAGGATTGGGCGGATCGGTATGCCGGAAAATTCGACGATGGCTGGGATGCGATGCGCGAGAGGATTTTCGCACGTCAGCGCGCAATGGGCTGGATTCCCGAGAATACGGAACTCACCCCGCGGCCGGACGATCTGGCGGCCTGGGCGGATATTCCCGAGGACGAGCGGGCATTTCAGCTTCGCCTGATGGAGGTCTTTGCCGGGTTTGTCGAACATACCGATACGCAGGCAGGACGGATTATCGACGAACTGGAAACACTCGGCGTCCGGGAAAACACGCTGGTCTTCTATATTTTGTCCGACAACGGTTCGAGCGCCGAAGGGCAGAACGGCACGATCAGCGAACTGCTGGCGCAGAACGGCATTGCCACCGAGATTTCGGAACATATCGAGGCGCTGGATGCACTCGGCGGGCTTGACGTGCTGGGCTCGCCGCTGACCGACAACATGTATCATGCGGGCTGGGCCTGGGCCGGCAGCACGCCGTTCCGTTCGATGAAACTTGTCGCCGCGCATTTCGGCGGCACACGCACGCCGCTGGTGGTCTCCTGGCCGGCCATGATTGCCCATGATTCGACGCCACGCCCGCAGTTCCATCATGTGAACGATGTCGTTCCGACGATCTATGACGTGATCGGCATTGCTGCGCCGAAACTGGTTGACGGAGTTTCCCAGGAGCCGCTCGACGGGATTTCGATGGCATACACATTTGACTCGGCAACCGAACCGGATCGGAAGGATGCCCAGTATTTCGAGGTTATGGGCAGCCGTGCGATGTATCTGGATGGCTGGATTGCCTCGGTGTTTGGGCCGCGCACACCCTGGTTGCCGGGTATCAGTCCGGCCATCGTGAACTGGAATCCGCAGAAAGATCCGTGGGAGCTGCACGATCTCGCGGCGGACTTCTCGCAGGCCCGCGATGTCGCGACAGAGAACCCCGATCGCACCGCCGAGCTCGTCGCGGCCTTCGAGGCGGCGGCAGTCGCAAATCGCGTCAATCCGGTGGGCGGCGGTCTATGGTCGATTCTCAATCCCCAATATGCACCGCAGAACCCGGCGACCGAGTTTTTCTACACCCAGGACGTGACCGGTGTTCCCGAATTTGCGGGTCCGAAGGTGGGCGCGCGTAGCAATCTGGTGACGATCAAGGCCGATCTGGCTGCGGATTCTGCCGGCGTGCTGTATGCAGTCGGCGGTTTCTCCGGCGGCCTTTCCGTTTGGATCGAGAAAGGTGCGATCGTCTACGAGTACAACCTGTTCGAGATCGAGCGAACGCAGATTAGCTCGACCGCACTGTTGCCGACAGGGCCGGTCACGATCGAAGTCGAGTCGACGGTTGGCAAGGGCAGGGGCGCGGCGGTTGACGTCGTAATTCGAGTCAATGGAGAAGAGGTCGCATCTGGGCAGGTGCCACGCTCGGCATCGCTCGCCTTTACGGGGAACGATGCGTTTGACGTCGGGACCGATAGTTATTCGCCCGTCTCGCTGGCCTACTATGATCGTGCGCCGTTCACGTTCAACGGATCGATCGAAAGCCTGCATGTTCAGTATGTTCAGTAATCGATTTACAGGGTATGTAATCGATGGGAGTTCCGGAGATCCGGACCCCAGTAACGAAGGAAGGTCTCTTTGAGAAACGAACTACGAAAATCGGCGCTCGCCGCCATGACCGGCCTGCCGATGGTTGCGCTGGCCATGGCAGTCTGGATCTTGCCGTCATCCGATGCCAACGCAGATGCAGACTTTGCGAAGCTCCGGCTGAAGGAAATGTCCGACTACATGACGTCGCAGACGGCCCTGTCGTTCGACTATGAGGCGACGCTCGAAGTCGTAACGACCGAAGATCAGAAGCTCGAGTTGGCAAGTTCGGGTGCCGCAGTTCTCAATCGGCCGGACAAAATTCGCGCCACGCGCCATGGCGGCTCCGCCAATGTCGAGATGATTTTCGATGGCACGACCATGACGATGTTTGGTCCCGATGTGAACCTGTACACACAATTTGCCGTGCCCGGCAGCATCGATCATCTCATCGACACCCTCCGCGACCAGCACGGTCTGGTTCTTCCGGCTGCAGATCTGCTGCTCGCAAATCCCTATGACGAGCTGATGGCCGGCGTTACCGATGTGAAAGACATCGGCAGCGGCGTGTTCGGCGAGGTCGAATGCGACCATTTCGCTTTTCGCACCGAGGGGGTCGACTGGCAGATTTGGATTGCCCAGGGTGACCGGCCCTATCCTTGTCGCTATGTCATCACCACGAAAGACATGGCACACAGCCCGCAATACAGCATCGGAGTTTCGAACTGGCGTACGGGGGATGAGGTCGTGGCGGACGATTTCGCCTTCGACAATTCGACCAACGCCGAAATGACAGCCCTCGGGGATCTTCCGGCCAGCGACTTGCCCGAGAACTTCACGAAGGGAGACGGGGAATGAACGTGCGCAGGTATTTTCTCATTGCATCCGTTTTTGCACTTGTCGGCCTTGGCGGGCTGGAGTTTGGCGACCGCCTCGCCCGCACCGGTGATGCGAGCCTCATAACCGAGTCACAAGCCCGGATCGGGCGTCCACTGACGCCGGTCAGCGTCGCTGGCGTCGCGCGACGTACGGTTCGCCGCTGCGCGGTCGGTGTATATGATTGCTGACCGGTCCAGCCGTGTTGGTTTTGCAGCATGTGATCGGAAAATTTCCGGGATTTCAGTAGAGCATCATTCGCTCTCAAGAAGGGGTCCAAAATGATATCTCGTGCGCTTGCCGCCTGCGTGGCGCTGGGCTGCGTATCGTTGCTGTTAGCGGCCATGCCGGCCGGGGCCCAGGATGCACTGCCGCCGGGCTCGCCTGCAGGAACGGCGACGGCCGATCTGCTTCGTATCCCCAATCCGCCGGGCGGTTTCGGCGGAACCATCAACCTCGATGCACAGTATTCGACGCCCTACTGGCAGCCACGCACCGTACCGCCGGAAGGGGCGCCCAACATTCTTCTTGTCATCATCGATGACGAGGGCTTCGGCGCGCCGAGCACCTTCGGGGGTTTGATCCCGACACCGGAACTCGATCGAATTGCCGAACGCGGATTGCGCTATACAAGGTTCCACACCACCGCACTCTGCTCGCCGACACGCGCCGCGCTCATCACGGGGCGGAACCACCATTCGGTTGGTTTCGGTGTCATCTCCGAGGCGGCAACCGGCTATCCGGGTTATAACAGCGTCATACCGCTGAACAGCATTACGATCGGGCGCATTCTCAGGGAACACGGATACGCCACGTCCTGGTTCGGCAAGAATCACAATACGCCATCTTACCAGACCAGTGCGGCAGGGCCTTTCGATCAATGGCCGAGCGGCATGGGTTTCGAATATTTTTACGGCTTCAACAGCGGCGAAACCAACCAGTGGCAACCCGATCTGTATCGCGATCACACGCGCGTTTATCCCTATATCGGCAATCCCGATTACAACCTGATCACCGACATGGCCGACGAGGCCATCGACTATGTCGAGCGGCTGAACGCGCTCGATCCGAACAAACCGTTCTTCCTCTATTACGCACCGGGCGCGACTCATGCGCCGCACCATCCGACCCAGGAATGGATCGACAAGTTCAAGGGCCAGTTCAGCATGGGCTGGAACAAGCTGCGCGAGCAGATCTTCGAGAACCAGAAGCGCCTTGGTGTTATCCCGGAGGATGCGCAACTCACGGCATGGCCGGACGATCTGCTCAAGAACTGGGACGATCTGACGGCAGACGAGAAGAAGCTCTTCGAGCGTCAGATGGAAGTCTATGCGGCATTCCTCGCTTACACGGACCACGAGATTGGCCGTGTAGTCCGGTCGATCGAGGACATGGGCAAACTCGACAACACGCTGATCATCTATATCAGCGGCGACAATGGCAGCAGCGCCGAGGGATCGCCGGTTGGCACCCCGAACGAAGTGAGTTTCTTCAATGGGCTGGAAGTGCCGGTCGCCGATCAGATGCGTTACTACGATGTCTGGGGCTCCGACGAGACCTATCCGCATATGGCGGTCGGCTGGACCTGGGCCATGAACACGCCGTTCCGCTGGACGAAGCAAGTGCCTGGTTACTTCGGTGGAGTCAGGAACGGCCTCGTGATCTCATGGCCGAACCGTATCGAGGATGCCGGCGGCATCCGAAATCAGTTCCATCATGTGATCGACATCGTGCCGACGATTCTCGAGGCGACCGGCATTGCCGCGCCCCAGACCGTGGACGGCGTCGACCAAAGGCCGATCGAAGGTGTCAGCCTCGCTTACACCTTTGACGCAGAATCGTCCGATGTGCCATCAACCCGCCGCACGCAGTATTTCGAAATGTTCGGTATGCGCGGCATCTATCACGAGGGATGGATGGCTTCGACGCTGCCGTTCCGCACGCCCTGGGATGGCACCGCGCCGCTGCCGGACGACGTGGTCAACGGTGCGACGTGGGAGCTTTTCGATCTCACGAAGGATTGGACGCAGAGTACCGATCTTTCCGCCGAACATCCGGAAAAGCTCAAAGAACTGCAGGATCTGTTCTGGGTCGAGGCCGCGAAATATCAGGTGCTGCCGCTCGATGCGTCGTCCCTCGCACGTTTCGTTGCGCCGCGTCCGAGCATTGTGGCCGGTCTCACCGAGTTTACCTACACACGGCCCATTGTCGGCATTCCTCTCGGCACCGCGCCGAGCATCCTCAACAAGTCGTTCTCGATCGTGGCGGAAATCGACCTTCCGGAGGGCGGCGGGGAAGGAATGCTTATGACCCAAGGCGGCCGCTTTGCCGGGTGGGGCTTCTATCTGGTCGAGGGCAAGCCGGTCTTTGTATACAACCTGATCGATCTGCAGCGGCCACGGATCGAAGCGTCGGAATCGTTATCGCCGGGTGAACACAGTATCGAGTTCATCTTTACCTATGACGGTCCCGGCCTTGGCAAGGGCGGCACCGGCGTCATCAAGGTCGATGGCACAGAAGTCGCGAGCGGCACGCTGCCCTATACTCTTCCGTTCGCTCTCGAAGCGAGCGAAACCTTCGATATCGGATCCGATACCGGCACTGGCGTCGACGACGAAGATTACGCCCCACCGTTCGCATTTGACGGCGAGATCAAGAAGATCTCGCTCAATCTCGGTACGAACCAGTGACCGGCCATCGCATCGGGTGCACCGTATGAACCGTCCGCTGCGGATACTGGCCTCGTTTGCTGTCTGCGCAGCCCTGGGCGCCGCCGCAGGATTTATCGGCGTGCAACTGCTTTGGCCAGGGTCCGCACCGGCGGCACTTGCCGATCGGGCATGCGCCGCGGACTCCGTATTGGTACTGGCGGAGGCTGGCGATCTTGGCGATATGGTTCGGATCGATGGCGGTCGGTTCACGATGGGGTCGGATGAGTTCCACCCCGAGGAAATGCCGTTGCGCAACGTCGAAGTTGGCCCGTTCTGGATAGATCGCCACGAGGTTACAAACGCCCAGTTTGCGGCATTCGTCGAGGCGACCGGCTATGTCACCGTCACGGAACGGCCAGCGGATCCGGTGGCCAATCCCGGCATCGATCCGGCCTTGCTGGTGCCCGGTGCCATCGTGTTCGAGGCTCCGGAGGGCGTGACGGACATGGTCGATATCGGCCAGTGGTGGCGGTTTGTACCCGGTGCCGATTGGCGCCATCCGGAAGGGCCGGAGAGTTCGATCGAGGGGCGGGAATCACATCCGGTCGTCCATGTGACGAGGGAGGATGCCCTGGCCTACGCGCATTGGCTGGGTCGCGATCTTCCGACTGAGGCCGAATGGGAGTTTGCGGCGCGCGGCGGGATCGAAGGCGCGGACTTCGTCTGGGGGGACGAGGAGGTGCCGCAGGGTCAATGGCAGGCGAATGGGTGGCAGGGCGTCTTTCCGGTCATCAATCAGGTGATGGACGGTTACGAGGCAACCGCGCCGGTTGGCTGTTTCGACGCAAATGGCTTTGGACTCTACGATATGGCCGGCAATGTCTGGGAGATCGTCAAGGACGACTATTCCGACCGGCGCGGCCCGCAGCCGGGCATGACGGTTATCAAGGGTGGTTCGTATCTGTGTTCGGACGATTTCTGTCTCCGTTACAGACCGGCGGCGCGGCAGCCCGCGGCACTCGATGTCGGCACCTCGCATGTCGGATTTCGGACGGTTCTGCGAACCGACGACGTAGGCGCCGTCCCATGAGACGGGTTCGGGACGCGGATGCAGATTGCCTTTCTGTTTCCACGATGACGGAGCGGTAAGGGCGTTCCGCCACCGCTCGGTACAACAATGCACGCTCAAGAAGAGAAATCATGAAATCTGTATCAACCGGCACTTGGGTAACACGACATCTGCTCACTGGTATGGTTGCCACGCTGGTCATGATGCTGGCGACTTCAGGCATTGCTCGTGCGCAGGACCGGCCCCCGGATTCCGAGTGGGTCGTATTGCTGACGCCCTATGTCTGGTTGCCGTCACTTGAGACGACATCGCGGAGCACCGCCGTTCTTCCATCGATCGAGACCGACACGGCGCTTCTAGACGTACTGAACATCGCGGCGGAAGCGGCATTCGAGGTCAGAAAGGATCGCGTGTTCGTGCTGGCCGATCTCAGCTATGTGAACCTGTCGGCAGATCAGAACCTCAACGGCGTCCTCTTCAACGATGCCGAGATGGATGTTGCCGGAATTCTCGGATCCCTCAATGTCGGCTACCGGATCGTCGAGGAAGATCCCGTTACTTTCGACCTTTTCGCCGGAGCCCAGATTGTCTCGCTGGATGTCGACGTCTCCGTCGACGGACCGGTTTCCGCATCCGCCAGTACGACAGAAACCTTGATCGACCCCATTGTCGGTGCCCGCTTTCGCGTTGGTCTGGGGTCGGGTTTCTTCCTCAACGCCGTCGGCGATGTCGGCGGGTTCAATGTCGATTCAAAATTGACATGGCAGGCCATCGGAACAGTGGGCTGGCAGGCAAACGACTGGCTCGCATTTCAACTTGGGTATCGCCATCTTGAGATCGATTTCAAGGATGGCGGGCTGATGAAGAACATGACAATGACCGGGCCGATATTTGGCGCCAGTTTTCGTCTATAACGGGTCGGGCGCACGCCGCGCAGCTGCGCACAAACGAATGGAGTATGCGATGTTTGAAAAGTTTCGAAGCAATACTTTAAAGCGACGCGGCCGGGCGACGGCAGTAATCGGATTTCTTGCATTGCTCGCTGTCACGCCGCTCTCTGCCGAAGATCTTGTCAAAGCCGGTACTGTCGAGATCAGCCAGGTGCAGATTGCCTTCATCGGTAGCGCCAATCTTGGCGGCGGCACGCTGCATTTCAACGGCAACAGTTACGATTTCTCGATCGGTGGTCTTGGCGTCGGCGGCATCGGTGCTTCGAGCATCGAGGCAACGGGCGAGGTCTACAACATGACCGATCCGTCCCAATTCGGCGGCGGCTATGCGCAGGCACGATATGGCGCTGTCATCGGCGACACCAGCACCGGCGAACTCTGGCTGCAGAACAGTGCTGGCGTTTACATGCATCTCAAGGCGAAACGCGCCGGTCTGATGCTTTCGCTCGGTGGCGACATCATTGTCATCAAGATGGATTGATACGGCCAGGCAACACGGAGTCATGAACATGAAACACGTATTCACCACATTGCTGCTGGCCGGTCTGGCATTTGGAAGCTCGGCCGTGCTCACAACGGCCGGCCCTGCGCATGCTGCCGATGGCGAAACGATCGACGCATTCCTCGCCTGGAGCGGGAAGGGACATACCTACGAGGTCGGCGTCGATCGCACGGTCTTCGTCGGTGCCCTTGTGGGGCCGATCTATGTTGACACGGAACATGGGCTGGTTCCCTCGGGTGGTGCCAGTTGCCCGGTTATGGTCGATATCAACACGTCGACGGCGGAGCAGTCCGCCGAAGGGCATTGCCTGATCGAGAATGTCGACGGCGATCGCGTCTATGCCGACATCAGTTGCACGGGCGTGTTCCGTATCGGCTGCGAAGGCACGATTACACTCACCGGCGGTACCGGCATATTCGAGGGCGTAACTGGCACTGGCGCCGTGATAGTCCGCAGCGAGCGCCAGAGCTTCGTTGATGCGCAGGACGGTGTTCGCCATGCAGAAGGCGCCGGCATCATGAGCATCAAGGGGCTGACTTACACGACGCAATAAACGATGCCGGTGCCCGATATACGTCGCGAAGGCATGGCATGGATCCCCGGCGGCGCGTTCCGCATGGGGTCCGACCATCACTATCCGGAAGAGGCGCCCGCTCACACCGTCAATGTGGGCGGGTTCTGGATGGATGCTTTCGCCGTGACGAACGAGGATTTCGCTCGCTTCGTCGATACGACCGGTTATACGACGCTGGCAGAACGTCCACCGGATCCAGCTTTGTATCCCGGTGCGTTACCTGAGATGTTGGTGCCGGCCTCGGTCGTCTTTCAGAAACCTCAACAGCGTGTTGACTTGACGAACAAGTACAACTGGTGGGGTTACGTTGCGGGCGCGAACTGGCGCAACCCTGTCGGTCTGGGCAACTCTTTCTCGGAGAATGCGCGACAACCGGTGGTCCAGGTCGCATACGAAGACGCGGAAGCCTATGCGCAATGGGCCGGGAAAGAATTGCCGACGGAAGCGGAATGGGAGTTTGCCGCGCGGGGCGGCATCGATGGTGCAGAGTTCGTGTGGGGCGACGATTTCACACCGGGCGGCAGATCGATGGCCAATACCTGGCAGGGCGAGTTTCCCTGGCAGAATCTGGCATCCGATGGTTACGAAGGGCTGGCGCCGGTCGGTTCATTCCCGGCCAACGGTTACGGCCTTTACGACATGGCGGGCAATGTTTGGCAATGGACGACCGACTGGTATCAGGACCACGGCAAAATTCAGCAGTCCTGCTGCAGCCCGCACAATCCTCGCGGCGGGACTCGCGACCAGAGCTATGACCCGCTCATGCCGACAATCCTTGTTCCCCGAAAGGTAACGAAAGGCGGCTCATATTTGTGTGCACGGAATTACTGTCGCCGGTATCGGCCAGCGGCACGCATGGCGCAGCCGACCGACACATCCATCTGCCATCTTGGTTTTCGTTGCATCGTCCGTTCCGTGCCGGCGACCGATTCTTGAATTCATGCGCTTAACAACCTGTCTGCAGAACAACCGAAGGAATTGAATCGTGAATAGAAGGCGCTTTCTTTTCTCAACAACAGCACTCGCAGCGACAATGTTTGCAGGCAAGACGCCATTGGGTCGAACTGGCAGCGCTCGAGCTGCTACCGGCAAAAAGCCGAATATTCTTGTCATTTTCGGAGACGACATCGGTTACTGGAACATCAGCGCGTACAGCCGCGGCATGATGGGCTACCAGACGCCCAATATTGATCGGATCGCTGATGAAGGTGCAATTTTCACCGACCTCTACGGCCAGCAATCCTGCACGGCGGGGCGCGGCGCATTCATCACCGGTCAAAGCTGTTTCCGCACAGGATTGCTCAAGGTTGGCCTGCCGGCCGCCGTGGAAGGGCTCTCGGATAAGGACCCGACAATTGCAGAGCTGCTCAAACCGCAGGGCTATGCGACCGGCCAGTTCGGCAAAAACCATGTTGGCGACCGCAATGAGTTCCTGCCGACCGTTCACGGGTTCGACGAATTCTTCGGCAATCTCTACCATCTGAACGCGGAGAGCGAGCCGGAGAATCCGGATTATCCGAAAGATCCTGCGTTTCTGGCGAAGTTCGGTCCGCGCGGCGTATTGCACAGCTTTGCATCCGATCAGGACGATCCCACGGAGGATCCGCGTTTTGGCCGGGTCGGCAAGCAGACGATCGAAGACACAGGCCCGCTCAACACCAAGCGCATGGAGACGGTCGACGAAGAGTTTCTGAGCGCGGCAATGGGCTTTATCGAGAAGAACCACAACGCCGATACGCCGTTCTTTTGCTGGTTCAATTCAACTCGCATGCATATCTACACGCATCTCAAAGCGGCCTCGGTTGGTGTCACGGACCTCGGCGTCGTTGCTGACGGGATGGTGGAGCATGATGGAATGGTCGGCCAGCTTCTCGATCAGCTCGACGCGCTCGGCATTGCGGACAACACGATCGTTATTTATACGACCGACAATGGCGCTGAAGCGTTTTCGTGGCCGGATGGCGGGACAACGCCATTCCACGGCGAGAAGAATACCAACTGGGAGGGCGGTTATCGCGTCCCCGGTATGATCCGGTGGCCGGGCGTCATCGCGCCGGGCACGGAGATCAATGGCATCGTGTCGCATGAGGATTGGTTGCCGACATTGGTGGCCGCGGCCGGTGAGCCGGACGTCAAAGAAAAGCTGCTGACTGGCTACGATGCAGCAGGAAAGAACTTCAAGGTTCATCTCGATGGTTACGACCAGTACGATCTGCTGGCCGGCACCGGACCGACCAAGCGCAAGGAGTTCTTCTATTGGACCGATGACGGCAATCTCGCGGCCCTGCGCTACGATGCCTGGAAGCTTGTGTTCATGGAGCAGCGAGCAGAAGGCCTCGAAGTCTGGCAGGACCCGCTGGTGACCCTGCGGTTTCCCAAGCTCATCAACCTGCGCACAGATCCCTTCGAGATCGCCCAGCATGTCTCCGGGGAATACGATAAATGGCGCGTCGAGCATGCCTTCGTGCTAATGCCCGCGCAGGCCATTGTCGGCGAGCATCTCCAGACCTTTGTCGAGTTTCCGCCACGGCAGAAACCGGGAACCTTTGCTCTCGATGAGGTTCTGGCGAAACTGCAGGAGGGCGGCAAGCACTGACAAAGACCCAACTGGTATCGTTGCTCCGTTCGCGGTCCGGCCATCGAGGCCGGGCCGACCGGAGGCCGATACGGGCTCTCAAAAGCCCCACTAGCTGTCGCCGATCTGAAATCGGCCAGAAATGGATAGACACATGCGCCACATCAAACACGTGGCTGGCTTGACGCGCTGGGGCCTGGCGCTCGTCTTTGTTCTGTTTGCTTTGATAGCGTCACTGCGGCCGGCGTTCGCAGACGATCCGTTACCGTCGTGGAACGAGACTGCAAGCAAGGTGGCGATCGTCGCCTTCGTCGATCGTGTCACCCGCGACGAGAGCCCCGACTTCGTTCCGCCAGCGGAGCGAATTGCCGTGTTTGACAATGACGGCACGCTCTGGGCGGAGCAGCCGGTATATTTTCAGTTGGCCTTCGCGCTCGATCGGGTGAAGGCACTCGCACCAGAGCATCCGGAATGGCAGAACCAGGAACCGTTCAAATACATTCTCCAGGATGATGTAAAATCCGCACTGGCCGGAGGCAACAAGGCGGTTGCCCAGATTGTGGCGGCAACCCATTCCGGTATGACGACCGACGAATTCGAGCAGATCGTTGCCGACTGGATCGCTGCGTCGAAGCATCCGATCACCGGTCGCCCTTATACTGAAATGGTCTATCAGCCGATGCTCGAGCTGCTGGCTTATCTTCGCGCCAACGGTTTCAAGACCTTTATTGCTTCAGGCGGCGGTATCGATTTCATGCGGGTGTTCAGCGAACGGGTCTATGGAATTCCGCCGGAACAGGTGATCGGCAGCAGCGGCGTGACCGAATTCCAGATGATAGACGGCATACCGGTGATCATGCGCATGCCGGAAATCGCGTTCATCGACGACAAGGATAGCAAGCCCCTCGGCATCCAGCGTTTCATCGGGCACCGGCCGATCGCTGCTTTCGGAAATTCCGACGGCGACCTGCAGATGCTGCAATGGGTGACGGCCGGCGAGGGCGCACGTTTCGGCCTCATCGTCCATCATACCGACGCCGCGCGCGAATGGGCGTATGACCGGGTTTCGTCGATCGGCCGCCTTGACGCGGCACTCGACGCCGCGGCGCAACAGGATTGGATCGTGGTCGATATGAAAGCCGATTGGAGGACGATCTATCCGCCCAAATAATTAGAGCGTACCACGAGCGAGGCGGGTGCTTGTGACCGATGCTGCGGATGTCGTCTTCAAATGCATGAACAGCGGGGCGACATCCGATGCGCTGGGGCATGTGGCATTGCAACTGGGCCTTTGCGACCGGACCGTCGATTCCGACTGGCTCTGCGAGTAGACCTTGACCGTCGAAGCCGGGCGCCTGGGCGAGTTGGCACGGGCCTTGCGGGGATTCATGGGCCGCTGATGGCGGTGGAAATTCGTTACCGCGAGGAAGATAATATTCAAAGAAACAGCCAAACGGGGTGCGACTGATGACACACCTAATCGGGTTTCAGGGAATTGCCGCGGCGTTGCTGGGGGCAACGATGCTGGCGTCGACTGGTGCCGCTCATGCCGCCATGCCGCAGCTGGCCGATCCGTCCGCGCTGCCGTCACGGATAATCTTCGTTACGTCGGATCGCTGTATCCAGCTCGAGCAGCAATTCGATGCGGTCAAGGAAGAGCACAAATCGAATCCGTATCTTGGCCTGGCGCAGAGCCATCGCGATAAAGGCGGTTATCTGTGTAATGCCGATGTCGACGACGAGGGCGAGGTGACGCTCGAGAAGGCTCTGCGGCTGCTGGGCGTCGAGCCGGATCCGCTGCTCTAGGCGGCTTCGTCCCTGGGGCGATAGCGCGCGACCGGTGGCAATCGGTTCACTGGTAGACGATGATGACGTCCTGCCAGTTCGCCGACCATTGGATGACCTGATCCGGCGGGGCGCTGGAAATGATCGCGAGCCAGCCGGGCTGGATCCACGCCGCCGACAATTCCTGCTCGCCTGCGGCAATGTAGATCGCCGTTTTCATCGGGTCCTCGCCGTAATCCTCGGCATCGATAAGCCGTGCAGTAACGTAGCGGACGATCGGATCCTCGCTCGAATCCACATCGCAACGCCGCTCGAACACGGCGGCGACATAGCGACCGTCTGGCGAGGCGAACTCGCCGAGCATTTCCTCGTCGCAACCGCTGCCCCCGCAGGCCGCGAGCGGCAGCAGGGCGCAGAATGCGAGGCGGCGGAGCACGGTCAGCGCAACAAAAGGATGGCCCATCGCCTGGCTCCTTCGCCGGGTCACACGAAGATCAGCACCACCGAGAAGATACACAAAATACCGAGCGCGATGTTGAATCGCCGCAGCGCCCGCTCGGTCCTGAGATAGCGGGCGATCAGGACGCCGCCGCCAAGCCAGAGAGCCATCGAGGCGAAGCCCATGGCGCCGAGGATCGCGACGATCAAAAGCACCTGCGGCGCCATTGCCCGGTCGGGAAGGGTGAAGATCGACATCGCGCCGACGGCCATGATCGAGCCCTTGGGATTGACCCATGCAGCGCCGCACCCTGCAGGAAGCTGAACGGTCGGCGGCCCGCGTCCATGCCCTGGTCGGGATCGGCCGTTTTCTTGCGGCCGCTGGTCGCGATCCGGAAGGCCAGCCAGATCAGATACGCGGCGCCAGTGTAGCGCAGCAGGTTACGGATCGCCGGGTAGCGATCGAACACCGCGCCAAGTCCAAAACCGACGGCCAGCAACAGCGACATGAATCCGAGTACGACGCCGAAATAAAGCGGGATCGATCGGCGCCAGCCGAAATTGACCCTGGATGCCGCGATCATGATGACGTTTGGACCGGGCGTGATGCTCATCGTCAGGCCGAAGATCAGGGAACGGGATAAGGAGGTCGGGCATGACACCGGTCTGTCGGAAGCTGCGGAGGCGGACGGAATCGCGCGGGCGCAGGCGGGCGCGTTGCCGATCATGCCCCGGCGGCCGTCACGCGGGCCAGCCCGTCAGGGAGCGCGAAGCGACCAGGCGAATGTCGTCACCCAAAAAGGGGGTACGCCGATTCCGATCCGGCCTTCTGCTAGGATAGCCCCATGACCTTTCCGGTTGCCGATATCTGGTACGGAATCGAGCCGCATTCGGACGGCATCGTCCGGCTGCGCGAGGCGCATGTCGATCCGTATCTGTCGGGCGACATCTGGCTGGTGCGCGGTTCGACGATGGACCTGGTGGTCGATACCGGTGCCGGCATCCTGCCGCTCGCGCCGGTGATCGAGGGGATCACCGGCCGGCCGCCGCTCGCGGTCGCGCTTTGCTACTTCTATGACCATGCCGGCGGGCTTCATTCGTTCGCCGATCGCGCCTGCCATCCGCTCGATGCGCAGGCGATGGCCGAGGGGCGCAACGCAATCGAGGCCTATGTCTGCCCCGAGATGGTCACGGCCTTGCCCTGGCCGGGCTATGACGTGATGGACTACCGGATGGTGACCCGGGCGCCGACGCGTCTGGTCGGTGAGGGCGACGTCATCGATCTCGGCAACCGCCGGCTTGAGGTCATGCATGTGCCGGGGCGCAGCCTCGGGTCGATCGCGCTCTGGGAGCCGGCGACCCGATTTCTGTTCACGGGCGATACGCTCCTCGACGATCCGCTCGACCGGGATTTCCCGCCCGAGGATCCGGCCGGGCTCCGGTCTAGTCTCGAGCGGCTTGCGGCTTTCCCGGTCTCGCGGATTTTTAGCGGCCATTTCGGGGTGATCGAACCGGAGCGGATGCGAACCCTGATCGAATCCGAGATCGCGCGATACTGCTGATCATTGGTGGTGGCATATAGGTTAGATCCCTGCGCTTCCATTTCCCGTAATATACATTATGCGATAGATGGAGTGAGGTTTCTGGCGGCCCGCCGGACTTTTCGTTGCCCGCGGTCCCTCCGTTTTTGCTTCGACTGGTCGAATCCCGGTATCCATTCCCTCACCGCGACACCCTAAACAATCGATTCCTCCCGACGGATCAGACCCGATGACCGCCCAGCCCGAAGAACCCATGCACCGACTTCTTGCGCTCATGGCGCGGTTACGCGACCGCGAGCGCGGATGTCCTTGGGACGTCGAACAGGATTTCGAGACCATCGCGCCGCATACCATCGAGGAAGCCTACGAGGTCGCCGACGCGATCCAGCGTGACGACATGGCCGATCTCAAGGACGAGCTTGGCGACCTGCTGTTCCAAATCGTGTTCCACGCCCGGATGGCCGAGGAAGCCGGTCATTTCTCGTTCCCGGACGTCGCGAAAGCCATTTCTAACAAGATGATCCAGCGTCATCCTCATGTGTTTGGCGATGCATCGATCGCGACCGCGGCCGCCCAGACCGCGGCCTGGGAGACGCTCAAGGCCAAGGAGCGCGACGCCAAGGCCCAGACAGCCGGACGCGGCGTCCCCAGCGTGCTCGACGGGGTGATCGCCGGCCTGCCCGCACTCATCCGCGCGCTCAAGCTGCAGAAGCGTGCCGCGCGGGTTCACTTTGACTGGCCGAACGCCGATGCGGTCAAGGACAAGATCCGCGAGGAACTTGGTGAAATCGATACCGAGATGACGGCCGGCAGCGGGCACGACAGACTTGAGGACGAGGTCGGCGACCTGCTGTTCGTCTGCGTCAACCTCGCCCGGCATCTGGGGGTCGATCCGGAATCGTCGTTACGTCGGGCCAACCATAAATTCGAGACCCGGTTTCGCCGGATCGAGGCGCTGGCGGTGGATCAAAACCGGGCCCTCGATACCATGACGCTCGCCGAAATGGATGCACTTTGGGAGATGGCCAAGGACGAGGAACGCGCAAGCCGGATCGACGCCAAACCGCATCGGTTATAGGCAGCGACCTGCCCAGCGGACGGGCAAACCGCTTCATTTCGACCCAAATCCAAGTTGAGAAACCAGCTTAGGTTGGCTCAAAGTTAGTTAAAGAACGATCGCTAACTTATAGAAATATCACGTTGTTAAGGTTTTTGTCAGTTTGGTAACATTTACCCGTTTTTTGGCATGGAGATTGCTCCCAGTGAAGGATCGGGACCGTTCGCGGTCCCCGAATCCGAAGGAGCAACCGATGCTGTGGACCGACTTCCTCACCCGCTACTTCCCGTGCCGCCGGAAAAGATTTCGCCGCGATTTTTCTCGCGCGGCGCCCTCGCCGCCCTGCGTTCCTGTTCAGCACCGGCCCCGCCTTCGCGCAGGAGACGACCATTGATTCCGGCGATACCGCCCGCCTTCTGTGACCGCGACCGCACTCGTCCAGATGATGACCCTGCCCGGCCTCGCCCTCTTCTATGGCGGCATGGTTCGACGCAAGAACGTGCTCGCTACCGCCGCCGAACCTGGTCGCCGCAATCGTGATCGGGCGCCGCCTCGGCCATGGCAGCGAGAACATGGCACCGGACAATCTCGTGCTGTCGCTGATCGGCGCCTCCCTCGATGCGTTCGGCATCCATGGCGTCGGCGGCGCGATCGGTGCGGTCCTGACCGGCGTCTTCGCCACCAGTGCAGTCAATTTTGGCAGCGGGCTGGTCGACGGCAATGCCGGACAGGTTTGGATCCAGATCAAAGGCCTCGCCGCGACGGCGGGGTACTGTGCCATCGCGACGTTCGTCATTCTCAAGGCGATCGACATGACGATCGGTTTGCGGGTCAAGCCGGAACAAGAAATCGAGGGGCTTGATCTGCATCTGCAGGGCGAAACCGCGCAGGGCTGGTCGTACGGAGGCTGCGCCCTCTCGCCAGGGTGCCGCCGGGGTCGGGCGGGGCAGGTCGTTGTCGGTCGGTCTGCCCCCGCCGGCCCGCGTTTCGCGGGCGCGACGCCCGCTCAGTCGCCTGCTCAGTCGTTCGCGAGCAGATGCATCAGCCCGGATGAATCCCAGCGCTTGCCGCCGCGCGCCTGGACCTGCGCGTAGAACTGGTCGACCAGTGCCGCGACCGGCAGTCGCGCACCGTTCCGCCGTCCTTCGGCAAGACAGATCGCGAGATCCTTGCGCATCCAGTCGATCGCAAAGCCGAAATCGAATTTGCCGGCGAGCATGGTGAGCGCGCGATTATCCATCTGCCAGGATTGCGCGGCGCCCTTCGAGATCACTTCGACCACCTTGGCCCCGTCGAGCCCGGCGCGCTGCGCAAAGTTCAGCCCCTCGGCGAGACCCTGCACCAGCCCCGCGATGCAGATCTGGTTGACCATCTTGGTGAGTTGGCCCGAGCCGACCGGCCCCAGCAGCACGCAGGATTTGGCAAATGCGTCGAGGACCGGCTTCGCGCGGCCAAACGCAGCGGGATCGCCGCCGACCATCACGGTGAGCTGACCGTTCTCGGCCCCCGCCTGTCCGCCGGAGACCGGCGCATCTAGAAAATAAAAACCCTGCTTGTCGGCGATCGCGCCCAGTTCGCGCGCGACTTCGGCCGATGCGGTCGTGTGATCGACGAATACAGCGTCGCGCGCCATGCCGGCGAAGGCGCCGTCGCTGCCGATCGTCACGGCGCGCAGATCGTCGTCATTGCCGACGCAGGAAAAGACGATGGCAGCGCCCGACACTGCTTCCGCCGGCGTCGCCGCGGCCTTGCCGCCATGCTGCTTCGCCCATTGGTCTGCCTTGGCGCGCGTGCGGTTATAGACGGTGACCTGATGACCTTTCGACGCCAGATGTCCTGCCATCGGGTAGCCCATCACGCCCAATCCGATGAAAGCGGCTTTGACGCTCATTCCCTGCCCCTCCGTTACGACGGCGATGCGGGCATCGCCGATCCGTCTTCGACGATCAGTCTGCGAACAATATCCGGTGCAGCCGCTGCCAGCTCGACTCGTCCGGCGCCATCAACAGCGCGCCCGCCTCGAGCCGGCCCGGCACATAAGCCGCGCCGTCCATATGTCGGCCATAACCACCCGCCTCGCGATGGATGATCACGCCGGGCGCGTGGTCCCACGGCATCAGCCGCGTGAACACGGCAAAATGCATCTCGCCGGCGGCGAGAGAGAGATACTCGGCGCCGGCGCAACGCCGGCTCTTGACCGCGTCGACCCGATCGCGGCGTTCGCGCATCCGCTCGATCACCGCAGGCGATCCGAAACTGCCGCCAAGAATGACACCGCGCAACGCGCGATCCTCGGCCGGCGCCGTTGCAGCCCGGATTTTCCTGCCGTCGAGCGTGGCACCGCCACCATGCTCCGCCATGGCCATGCGATCGTTGACCGGATCGTAGATCCAGCCGCCGAGGATCTCGCCATGCCGGACCAGCGCCACCATCACGGCGAAGACCGGCCGGCCGGCGACGAAATTGCTGGTGCCGTCGACCGGGTCGATCATCCAGATCGGATCGTCGCTATCGGCCAGCTCGACGATGATCGCCGGATTGGCCGCTGCCGCTTCTTCGCCCAGCACGCGCGAGCCGGGAAGAAGATCGACGAAACGCGGTTCGAGCCAGGCTTCGACAGCCTCGTCGGCAATTGTCACCAGTTCGCCGCGCGCTTTCTCGCGCACCTCATGGGCTGCCAGCTTTTCGAAGCGGGGCATGATCTCGTTGTGCGCCGCCTCGTGGATCAAAGCGGCGACACGCTCGGGGTCGATTCCGGTCACGATGGTCCGATCACGAAGAATGGGTTCGGCTGACCTGCGGATGCAGCCGTTCGAAACGGCCGATATCGCCGGGTGCGAGGCTTACTTCGATATAGGCATAGTCGCCATCGTCGCGCCGATCGAGAACGCGACCGTGATCGTACAGCCAGGAGACGGCAGCGCCGTCCGCATGGCGTACGCGATAACCCGCGGTGCGACGTTCGGCGGCGAAACGCCGATCGATCAGGGTGAGGAGCGCATCGACCCCCGTCCCGTCGAGCGCCGAAATCAACACAGCTTCGTCATTGCGTTCGACCTGCGCCGCGAGCGCGGCACGGGCGGCGGGATCGAGCAGATCGGCCTTGTTCAGCGCCTCGACCACGTCGCGTTCGAGCCGCTCGCCCTGCCCCAGATCGCGCAGCACGCCCAGCACGTCGGTGCGTTGCAGTTCGGTGTCGTGGTGTGAGATATCGCGCACATGAAGAATGATGTCGGCCGCCTCGACTTCCTCGAGCGTGGCGCGGAATGCCGCGACCAGATGAGTCGGCAGGTCGGAAATGAAACCGACCGTGTCGGAGATAATCGCCTTCTGCCCGGATGGCAGGTCGATCAGGCGCATGGTCGGATCGAGCGTCGCGAACAGCATGTCGGCCGCCATCACATCGGACTGGGTCAGCCGGTTGAACAAGGTCGATTTGCCGGCATTGGTGTAACCGACAAGCGCGACGATCGGATAGGGCACACGCTGCCGCGCCGAGCGATGCAGCCCGCGCGTCCGTTTCACCTCGACGAGGTCGCGCTTCAACTTCAGAATTCGTTCATCGATCAGCCGCCGGTCCATTTCGAGTTGGGATTCGCCGGGGCCGCCGATGAACCCGAAGCCGCCGCGCTGGCGTTCAAGGTGGGTCCATGATCGAACCAGACGACTGCGCTGATAGGTGAGCGCGGCGAGTTCAACCTGAAGCTGGCCCTCTCGCGTCTGCGCTCGCTCGCCGAAGATTTCGAGTATCAACCCGGTCCGGTCGATGACCTTGGTTTCCCAGGCCTTCTCGAGATTGCGCTGCTGCACCGGGCTCAAGGGGTGGCCGATTACGACGAGGCCGATCTCTTGTTCCTTGATCTGTTCCGCCAAGCGTTCGACCGCACCGCTGCCCAGCAAGGTCGCGGGGCGCGGGCTTTTGACCGGCACGACTTCGCGGCCGGCGATATCGAGAGCGATTGCCGCAGCGAGACCGACCGTCTCATCCAGCTTGGCTTCGGGCGAGCGCATATGTTCGCCGGACGCGCTGCGCAGCGCCGGTTGCAACACAAGCGCACGGGTCCGGCCGCCCTCGGGGCGGCCGGTCTCTTCGTCCTGACGGAGGGATACGCGGCTCAACTCAGCCTTCGTCGCCTTCCCACGCGCTCTCGAAGAGCTGAACCGGGGCAGCCGGCATGATCGTCGATATCGCGTGCTTGTAGACGAGTTGCGAATGCGCATCCCGCCGCAGCAACACCGAGAAGTTGTCGAACCAGGTGATTACACCCTGCAGTTTCACGCCGTTCACCAGAAAGATAGTCACGGGCGTCTTGTTTTTCCGGATGAAGTTGAGAAACACATCCTGGACGTTTTGCGATTTCTCCGCGGCCATCGGGGTATCCTTCTTTATTAGTTATCGGGGCCGTCTTCGTCTTTGGAACCGCCGGCCTGCCCCTCTCACCCGGCATACCGCGGCTCATTGCGAACGACTATCATATAGTCCCGATCCGGGGAAATTACAGCGTCTCCACATACTGCCGCAGGAAAGTACAACTTGCCCGGTATAGGGCCGGCGGGAAGGCCTCGAACTCGCCGGGCGCCGGCGGTTCGGCCCGCAACAGGACCGGTCTGCATCCGGTACCGATCCCGCATTGCATATCCACATCAGTGTCGCCGACGAACCAGACGACCGGTCCCGGTACGATCCCCGATGACAGCAGCGCACGGATGACCGGATCGGGTGCCGGCTTGTCTTGCTCGGCATCGCCCGCACCGACGATCGCGCCGAACAATGAGGTCCAGCCGAGCCGGTCGGCTTCGGCGCGCAGATACTGCCCGTGCTTGTTCGAGACGATGCCGAGATAGATACCGCGCTGATGTAGCGCCCGCAGCAGATCGGCCGCCCCGTTCATCGGTTGCAGTTTATCGAGGTGATGGGCGGCAAAGGCGCGATAATAGATCTCGCGCGCTTCGGGCCAGCGATCGCCGAACATCTTCGGAAAACTGTCGCGCAGCGACGCACGGATGCGGGCGCGGGTTTCCTCGAGCGTCCAGGTCGGATGTCCCATTGCCGACAAGGTCGCGTTCATCGCGTCGGCAATGACTTCCCAGTTGTCGACCAGCGTATTGTCCCAATCGAACAGGACCGCCTTTGGTAAAGCCTCGCTCATAAGGCCCGGGGCGCCGCGAGAACGAAATCGAGATAGGCCTGGCGCAACGCCAGCGCGAGCGGCCCTGCCCGTCCGGCGCCGACCGGCTTGCCGTCGATCGAGGCGACCGGCAGGACCAGCGATGTGCTGCTGGTGATGAAGGCTTCCTGCGCCGCCTGCGCTTCCGCGACCGAGAAGGCCCGCTGTTCGAGTGCGTACCCTTTTTCCGCGGCGACGGCGATGAGGCGCTTGCGGGTGATGCCGGAGAGGATCGCGTTGCTGAGGTCGCGCGTCACCAGTTTCTTGTCCGCGGTCACAATCCAGGCGTTGGTCGATGTACCTTCGGTCACGTCGCCATCGTCATCGAGTAACCAGCCTTCGAACGCGTCGCGCTCGACCGCCGCCTGCTTGCTCAGGATATTCGCGAGCAACGAGGTCGCTTTGATATCGCAGCGCCGCCAGCGCAGATCCGGCATGGTGACGACCGCGACGCCGGCTTCGATCCTTGCCTTTGCGAGCGGCACCTTGCGCTGCGTCGTCATGACCAGGCTCGGTCGTGCCCGATCGGGGAAGCGATGATCCCGGGGTGCGACACCGCGCGTCGCCTGCATATAGACAATCCCATCAGTGACGCCGTTGCGCCGCATCAGTTCCCGTGTGAGCCCGCGCAGGACAGCGCGGCTGACTGGCATCGGTATGCGGAGCTCGCTCAGCGAGTATTCCAGCCGGTCGATATGCGCATCCTCGTCGACGATGCGCCCCTCGATCAGCGGCACGACCTCGTACACGCCGTCGGCGAACTGATAGCCGCGGTCGTCGATATGCACGAGCGCGTCGCGATGCGGCATATAGCGGCCGTTGACATAGGCAAAGCGAGGCATCGGATCAGAAAAACTCCAGTCGAACCGAAAACATCTTCTCGACATGCTTGACCGCATCCGCGACAGCGAAGATGACGACCCGATCGCCGACTTCGATTACGGTATCCCCCCGCGGCGTGATGACTTCGTCGTCCCGGATAATCGCACCCACCACGATACCGGCTGGGAATCGGGCCTCCCGCAGCGGCACGCCCACCAGCCGTGACGTTTCGAGCGCATCCGCCTCGATGATTTCGGCAAACCCATCGGCCAGTGTATGGACCGAGCGGATGCGGCCGCGCCGCACATGCTGGAGGATTGTCGACACCGTGATCGAGCGCGGGCTCACCACCGCATCGATGCCGAGGGATCCCAGCAACGGCGCATATGTCATCTTGTTGAGGAGCGTGACTGAGCGCTGCGCGCCATGGCGCTTCGCCAGCAGGGAAGCCAGAATATTAACTTCGTCGTCATTGCTGACAGCGATGACCGTTTCGGTCGCCTTCACATTCGCTTCGATGAGGATTTCCGGATCCAGTGCATCGCCCTGAAGCACGATGGTCCGATGCAGGACCTGTGCGGCGCGCTCGGCACGCGATCGATCGATCTCGATAATGCGAACTTCCGAAGCCAGTTTCTCTTCCTCGACCTGTTGTGCCACAAACAGGCCGATATTTCCTGCCCCGACGATGATGAGACGCCGTGCCTCGGGCTCCTCATGGCCGAACGCTGCCAGCGCCCGGTCGAGATGCCGGCTGTCAGCAACGAAATAGACATCGTCGCCGGCCACCATCAGGTCGTCGCCGCTGGGTACAATCTTCACGTCGTTGCGGATGATCGCAACGACAGATATATGCAGATCGGGGAATAGTTCGGAAAGCTGTCGCAGCGGCGTATTGATGACCGGGCAGTCCGCATGGCAATGCACGCCGACCAGCGTAACGCGCCCGTCCGACAGGGGGATGGTATCGAAGGCGCCGGGGATCTGCAGGCGCCTCGCAACTGCGCGTGCGACTTCGATTTCCGGCGAGATGATGGCGTCGATCCCCATATTCGCGCGATGAATGAAATCGGGCCAGCGCGGGTCGAGATAAGTCTGCGCACGAATGCGCGCGATCTTCGTCGGCACCTCGAACAGCGAATGCGCGATCGAGCAGGCTACCATATTGACTTCATCGGCGAAGGTGACCGCGATCAACAGATCGGCATCGGCCGTGCCGGCGCGCTCAAGAACGTCGGGGTGTGACGCATAACCGACCAGTCCCTGGACATCGAGTGTGTCGCTGATCTCCCGCACGAGCTGCGGATTGGTGTCGATGACGGTAACGTCGTTCTCTTCGCGCGAAAGATAGCGTGCTATCGCCGAACCGACCTGGCCGGCGCCGCAAATGACGACTTTCATCGCGTTCGGTCCGATATGGCCAGATCGAAGTCGCTAGCGTTCATCGACCTTTTCCTGCCGCTCCGAAGAGGCGATGCCGAGCGAGCGGAGCTTGCGATGCAACGCGGAGCGCTCCATGCCGATGAAGGTCGCGGTTTTCGAGATATTGCCGCCGAACCGCGCGACCTGGGCGTCGAGATAGTTGCGCTCGAAGGCTTCGCGCGCTTGCCGCAGTGGCAGAGCCATAAGGGCGACATCGGTGAACCCGCCGCCATGCGAGGGTTGCCGGCCCGCGTCCGACGGCAGCATCGACGCCTTGACCGGATCCTCGGGCGTGCCGGGCGCCATGATGAGCAGCCAGTCCACGAGATTGCGGAGCTGCCGCACGTTCCCCGGCCATTCGGCCGTCTGCAGTGCGGCGATCGCATCCTCGGCGAGGCGACGACAGGGCAGGCCTGCGAGCCGCGCCGCCTGCTCCATCAGATAGTTTGCCAGAACGGGAATGTCGTCGCGCCGCGTCGCGAGCGGCGGCACCGACAGCGGCACCACGTTCAGGCGATAATACAGGTCCTGCCGAAACTCGCCCTCTGCCATGGCGGCGTCAAGATCGCGGCTGGCCGAGGCCAGTACCCGCACGTCGACTTTGACCGGCTGGCTGCCATTGACGCGCATGAACACCTGTTCCTGGAGCGCGCGCACGATCTTGCCCTGGGTTTCGAGCGGCATGTCGGCGACTTCATCGAGCAGGAGCGTGCCACCATGCGCCCGTTCGAACAGGCCGATCCGCACCACCGGCGATCCGCCGTCATCGCGCAGCTCGGTGCCGAACATCTCTGTTTCGAGACGCTCCGGTTCGAGCGCCGCACAATTCACGACGACGAATGGCCCGTCGGCGCGGCGCGACAAGCGATGCACCATGCGCGCCGCCACTTCCTTGCCGGATCCGGCGGGGCCGGTGATCAGCACGCGGCTGCCGGTCGGAGCGACGCGCTCGATCGCCTGACGAAGCTGATGCATCGAATTGGAAGCGCCAATCATCTCGCTCTCGCCGCCGCTGCGCAGCCGCAGCTCGGCATTCTCGCGGCGCAAACGTGCCGCCTCGATCGCCCGATCGACCACCGTCAGCAGACGGTCGGCCTTGAACGGCTTCTCGATGAAATCATAGGCGCCTTTCTTGATGGCGCTGACGGCGGTTTCGACATTGCCGTGGCCGCTGATCATTACCACCGGCACGTCGGGATGGTCGCGTCGCAGCAAAGGCAACAACTCCATGCCGTCGAGCTCGCTGCCCTGCAGCCAGATATCGAGCAGCACAAGGCTCGGCTGGCGCGACCGGATCGCAGCCAGCGCGGATGCACTTTCAGCGGCCTCGCGGGTTTCATACCCCTCGTCGGCGAGGGTGCCCGAGATCAGCATCCGAATATCGGATTCGTCGTCGACGATCAGAATGTCATGCGCCATGCACCGCGATCCCCCGGGTCGCGTTCGAACTATCGGATTCCATATCGGCAATGCCGCTCGTCTCGATCGGGAAGAACAGCGTGATGCGTGCGCCGCCTTCCAGCCGATCGCCGAGATGCAATCGACCGCCATGGTCTTCCATGATTTTCTTCACGATGGCAAGACCGAGTCCGGTTCCCTTCATGCGTGTCGTAACATATGGCTCTGTCAACCGCTCGCGACCCGATGTCGGCAGGCCCTTGCCGTTATCCGAGACGATGACCGCGACGGCATGTTCGTCGATGGAAAATTCAAGCCACACCTCACCCATGGGCAAAACGCGCTGATCTTCGGTTGGTTCCCGCCCTTCGATGGCATCTGCGGCGTTCTGCAACAGGTTGGTAAGCACCTGCCCGATCTGCCGCGCATCGCAGCGCACGCCGATCCCCGGCATCGGCGACTGGAAATGATAGGCGATGCGGGGGTGCGCCTCACGCTGGAGAAACAACGCCTGCCGCGCGAGATTGACAAGATCATTTTGCTGGAAGACCGGTGCCGGCATTCGCGCGAAGGCTGAAAACTCATCGACCATGCGTCCGATATCGCCCACCTGGCGCACGATCGTATCGGTGCAGGCGATGAAGGTTTCGGGATCGTTGGTGATCTGTTTCAGATATTTACGCTTGAGCCGCTCGGCCGAAAGCTGGATCGGCGTCAGCGGATTCTTGATCTCGTGCGCGATGCGCCGTGCGACGTCGGCCCAGGCGGCTTTACGTTGTGCGGCCATCAAATCTGTCACATCGTCGAATGTCACGACATAGCCGAGCAGTTCGCCGGCGCCGATATCGCCCGCAATGCGCACCAGCAGCGAGCGGTTCTGGCCCTGCTGCAACAACGACACCTGCCCTTCGATGACACGGCGCGGCCGCTCGGCCGCTTCGGCGAGCAACTCGCCCATTTCCGGCACGACGTCGCCGAGGGGCTTTCCGGCATGCTGGTCGAGATCGACACCGAGGAGGTCGGCGGCCGAACGATTGGGCAGGTTGATCCTGCCGGCAGAATCAAGGCCAATCACGCCGGCCGAGACGCCACCCAGCACCGCCTCGGTAAAGCGCCGTCGGTCGTCGAGTTCCTTGTTGGTACTGATCAGGGCAGTACGCTGATCCTCGAGCTGTGCAGCCATGCGGTTAAAAGCGCGACTGAGCGAGCCGATCTCGTCGACAGAGTCGCCTTCCGGCACGCGCGTCGACAGATCGCCGGCGCGGATTTGCTCGGCGGCTGTGAACAGACGACCGATAGGTCGCGCGAGCTGGTTCGCGACGATCAGCGCGACCCAGACGGACGCGATCAGCAGCAGCAGTGCTACGATGAAGAAGACGGCCACGAAGGTGATCTGCAAACCCTCGCGCTGGCCTTCGAGCTGTTCATAGAGCTGGGCCGCACCCTCCGTCGCATCGAGATGTTGGAGGACGCGGGGATCGATCTGTCGCCCTATCACCAGGAAGTCGTCGGCCAGCGAATCGAGCTGAACGAGTGCGCGCACCCGGTCCTCGGTATTGCCCGGCAGGACCACGACATCGCCGAGCCGTGCGCGAGCATAGGCCCAGTCGGGAAGACCGGGATCGAACGACAGCAACGCCGAGAATCCGGCGCTGACGATAACGCGCCCCTGCCCGTCCAACACCGCCGCCTCGTCGAGCCCGCGGATGCGCACATGTGCCTCGAGGACGCGCTCGAACCGTTCGCGGTTGAACTCGAGCAGCGGACCTTCGTTGCGCAGATTTTCGAGCACCGACAACACGTCGCTGCCGATCTGCTGCTGATGCTCCGCAAGATAGGCGCGCGCGACGATCAGTGAATCCTTGACGGCAGTGCGCACACGATCGCTGAACCAGGCTTCGATGCCGAGATTGAGGAACATCGCGGAAAAGACCGCGACGATGATCGCCGGCGTCACCGCGACGACCGCAAACAGCAGCACGAGCCGCGAATGCAATCGCGCGCCGGCGAGGCCGCGGCGGCGCTCGAGCCACAGCGCCACGAGGCGCCGGATCACGATCGCACCGAGCCCGAGCAGGATGACGAGATTCAGAACCAGCAGCACCAGGACGGTGCGGGGATTGGGCAGGAAGCCGAGCGCGCCGGTGACCGTCAGATAGGTTGTGATGCCTGAGCCGACCGCGAGGACCAGCAGCAGGATCGCCAGCCAACGCTCGACACGGCTTCGCCGACCCCAGGCCATAAGCTGACCCACCCAGCCGGACTCCGCGTTCGAAGTTTCGGTGGCTTCGACCGACACCCTAATGCCTCACAGTTGCGGTTTTGCCACAGTCTACTTGAGGCTGCGCACGACGGGTATAGCCAATTCTCTGATTTTCTTCCGGAGGGTGTTGCGATTCAGCCCCAGCAGGTCTGCGGCCTTGAGCTGGTTGCCGCGGGTCGCCTCGAGGGTGACGGCGATCAGCGGCCGTTCGACCTCACGGACGATCCGCTCATAGAGGCCGCGTGCCGGCAGCCGGTCGTCGTGTGCCGCGAAATAGCTGCGAATATGACGCTCCGCCGCGTCCGCGAGGGATTCCCGGCGTGGGGTCGCCTCTTCCTCGGCGAGTGTCGTGGATCGCGCGCCGGCCAGCTCGCGCTCGACCAGTGCCCGGCCGAAGACATCTTCGCCGTAGAGCGCGGCAAGGCGTCGCACCAGGTTCTCGAGCTCACGGACATTGCCCGGCCAGTCATGGGTCTTCAGCCGATCGAGCGCGGCCATATCGAAACGTTTGACCGGCAGCCCGTCCAGTTCCGCCTGAATGAGGAAATGGCGGACCAGATCCGGGATGTCGTCGCGCCGCTCGCGCAATGGCGGGATTCGGATCGGCACTACATTGAGCCGGTAAAAAAGATCCTCGCGGAACTGGCCCCGTCGGATCAGCTGCTGCAGATCGCGATGCGTCGCGGTGACGATGCGCACGTCGGCGGCAATCGGTGTGCGACCGCCCACGGTCGTGAACTCGCCTTCCTGCAGCACGCGCAGCAGACGCGTCTGCGCCTCGGGCGGCATGTCGCCGATCTCGTCGAGGAACAGAGTCCCGCCCTGCGCCTGTTCGAAACGGCCGCTCGCCCGCGCCGAAGCACCGGTAAACGCGCCTTTCTCATGACCGAACAATTCGCTTTCGATCAGCTCGCGCGGGATCGCCGCCATATTGATCGCGACGAACGGTCCGCGGCGGCGCCGGCCATATTGATGCAGCGCGCGCGCAACCAGTTCCTTGCCGGTACCGGATTCGCCGGTGATCAGTACCGTCAGATCGGTCTGCACGAGTTTCGCAACCAGCCGGTAAATCTCCTGCATCGCAGCCGAACGGCCGATCAGCGGGATGGTATTGTCGGGCGCGCTGCCATCTGGCACCGGCACGGTGCCCGGTTGGGCGAGCGCGCGATCGACCAGACGGACCAGCACATCGAGATCGAACGGCTTCGGCAGATAATCGAAGACGCCACTTTCCGCGGCACGCAGGGCGGTGCCGAGCGTACTCTGCGCGCTCATCGCGATGACCCGAAGATTGGGTCGATGCCGTGCGATCTGCGGCACCAGATCGAGCCCGTTGCCGTCGGGCATCAGTACATCGGTGATAACGAGATCGCCCTCGCCCGCCTTGACCCACTGCCAGAGCGTCGCCGCATCGCCGGCCGTACGCACGTCATAGCCCTGCCGCCCGAGCGCTTCGGCGATCACTGTGCGGATCGTACGGTCGTCGTCGGCAACGAGGATCGTCGCGCGGGTCACGATCCCACTCCGTCGGCCGCAACCGGCAGCATGATCTCGAAGCGGGTCCGGCGAGGCTCGCTGCTGACGTCGATTGCGCCTTCATGATCGGCGACGATCCGCGCAACCAAAGCCAGACCGAGGCCGCGTCCCTGCGGCTTGGTCGTGACGAAGGGATCGAAAAGATGATCGCGCACGGCGGCCGGAATGCCGGGGCCGTCATCGACGATCGACACGACCAACGGAATCTTGCGCCGCTCGCCGTTCGACCGGTTATGAGTCAGGCCCGGCTCGTAACGGGTCGCGATGCGGATCTCGCCGCCGATCTCCGCTGTCGCCTCGGCGGCATTCTTTACCAGATTGACGAACGCCTGGATCAGCAACGCGCGATCGCCGGCGACCGGCGGCAACGAGGGGTCGTATTCCCGCTGAATGTGCCGGCCCTGCGCGAAACCCGCGGCCGCAACGCGACAAACATAGTCGAGAATCTCGTGGATGTTTTCCGGTTTCGCATCGACTCGGGGCGCCGCTGCGAGCGTCTCGACGGTGTCGAGCACCGCGACGATGCGGTCCACTTCCTGGCAGATCATGCCGGCGAGCGCCCGGCCGCTGTCGTCGAGGGCGGGCTGGAGCAACTGCGCCGCACCGCGAATGCCGGAGAGCGGGTTGCGAACCTCATGCGCCAGCATCGCGGCCATCGCACCCACCGACCGCGCGCCGTCGCGCTGCGTCGCCTGGCGGTCGAGACGGTCTGCCACCGTGCGATCGCGAAGCACGATGACCGCGCCGCCGCTTACGAGACCGAGCGGTGCGATATCGATCGAAATCCGGCTTTCGATGCCGTCCAGCCGGGTCAGCAGCAGTGTATCCTCGCTGAGAGCGACACCCTCGCCGAGCGCACGAGCGACCAGCGCCTCAATCGCGCTGTTCTCGCCGCAGAGTTCGGCGAGCGTCAAATCGGTGAGTGCGCGCAGGCCGGTGCCGAACAGTTCGGCGGCCGCGCCATTGGCGTCGAGGATGTTCAATGCCGGATCGACCGCGATAACAGCGACCGGGATCGCATCGAGAATGGTGTCTCCGTCCGGTGCTGCCGCAACCGGCGCCGGCACCTTCTTCAGCGCCGGCTTGGCCATCAGGCGGCGTCCCGCTCGACGCAGCGATCGTAGAAACCGGCGATCAGGTCGCGCACCACGACGGCATCGCGCGTGCGGTTGACGCTGGTACGGAACTCGGCGGAGCCTGTGAGGCCTTTCGAATACCAGCCGATATGCTTTCGCGCGATCGGTGCGCCGCGCTCCGGCCCGTAATGATCGAGCATGTCCGCAAAATGATCGAGAAGGATCTGTTTCTGCTCGGCAATCGTCGGGTCGGGCAGCGTCGTGCGGTCGCGCAGATACTGCATGACCTGGCGCAGGAACCAGGGTCGCCCATAGCAACCGCGTCCGATCATCACCCCGTCGGCAGCCGATTGTTCGAGCGCCTGGATCACATCGGCAAACGTGAGAATGTCGCCGTTGACGATGACCGGGATCGACACCGCTTCCTTGACGTTGCGCACGAACGCCCAGTCGGCATGACCTTCATAGAACTGGCAGCGCGTGCGGCCATGCACGGTCACCATCTTGATGCCGCTCTCTTCCGCAATGCGCGCGAGTTGCGGTGCGTTGCGGCTGTCATGGTCCCAGCCGGTCCGCATCTTGAGCGTGACCGGCACCGATACGGCTTTGACCGTCGCTTCGAGGATGCGCGCGGCATGACATTCGTCGCGCATCAGCGCCGAGCCGGCATGACCGTTGACGATCTTCTTCACCGGACAGCCGAAATTGATGTCGATGATCTGCGCGCCCAACCCCTCGTTGAGCTTCGCCGCTTCCGCCATGACTTCGGGTTCGCAGCCGGCGAGCTGCACCGCCATCGGAAACTCTTCGGGCGTGTGACACACCATCCGCAAGGTCTTGCGCACCTGACGGATCATCGCCTCGCTGGCGATCATCTCGGAGACGACCAGCCCCGCGCCCCAGCGCTTCACCAGCCGGCGGAACGGCATGTCGGTGACGCCCGACATGGGCGCCAGGATTACCGGATCGTCGATGCGGATCGGACCGATCGAAATGCTCATGGATTGGGCACCCTGTCGGACTGGTCAAAAAGCAGGCAGAAACTAGCGCGGTCTGTATTGCAGTGCAATACAGCCCTAACCGAGCAGGATCTCCCGGACGAATTTGACCCCGGGATAGGCCAACGTCAGGAGCAGCCAGGCAACCAGCACCCAGCGGGTCGCCCGCCTTCCGCGAAACCCGGTACGCGCATGCGCCCAGAGCAAAGCGCCGATCAGGACGAAGGCGGCGATCGCCAGCACGGTTTTATGGTCGAACGGCATCGCGTCGTGGCTGCTGAACCAGCCGAGCGCCATGCCGGTCGCGATCCCTATGCCGAGCACGAACTCGGCAGCGGTGAGCAGCCGGATCTCGAGCCGTTCGCTGTCGGCGAGCGACGGCAGCCGGTTCGCGATCCCGCCCGGTTGTTTCTGTTTGAGCGCCGCGTCCTGCAGGAGGCAGGCGAGCCCGGCAATGGCCGCCAGCGAGAGCGAGGCGTAGGTCGCTAGTGCAAAGACGATATGCACATCAACCCAGGCAACAGGCCCGACCGATCCGGTCATCGGTTGTACAGGCGCCAGCAGCCTCACCAGCAGTGAGAGCAGGCCCATCAGCAAAAGATAGGTCATTAACAAAACGGACAGACGTCGCAGCGCCGGCGCCGCCCAGCCGATCGCCACATAGACAAGCAGCGTCGCTGTCAGCGTGGCCCACAAAGTCAGGGCCAGATCGCCGCGCCAGCCATTGCGCAGCAGATCGGCTGCAAGCGCGGCCAAAGCGCCGGCGAGCGCGCCGGTCGCAATCAGCAACGCCGACCGTCCCGTCAGCGAAGCTGCGACCAGCACAACCAGAACGGCGGCCTGCAGGAGCAGGACAGTGATATCGGGGGCTGCCATGGGTCCGAACTATAAAGGCGCCGGCCCTTGCCCGCCACGCCATGCGCCGCGCATCGATGCCGGCGGGCCTGCTTTGCAAGCCGGTGCCGCTCGGGCATAGCTTATGCCATGACCATCGCAGCCCTGATCGTGGCCGGCGGCAGAGGCCGGCGCTTCGGCGGCGAGTTGCCGAAGCAATATCGGATGCTCGCGGGCAAGCCTGTGCTGCGCCATGCGATCGACGCGTTCCTTTCGTCGCCATTGGTCGATCGAATCCAGGTCGTGATCCGCGACAGCGATCGCGCGCATTACGATGCGGCCACCAGGGGTCTTGCATTACTGGTACCTGTCGCCGGGGGCGATACGCGCCAGGCATCGGTCCGCTCCGGGCTCGAAGCGCTGGCGACCAACCCGCCGGCCAGCGTCCTGATCCACGATGCCGCTCGCCCGTTTCTGTCGACCCCGATGATCGCCGGTTGCGCCGCCGCGCTCAACAGCGCGCCCGGTGCAATCGTGGCGGTTCCGCTGCGCGATACGCTCAAGCGTGGAAGTCAAAACAACGAGATCGCGGGCACGGTCGACCGCAATTCCCTCTGGCGCGCGCAAACCCCGCAGGCCTTTCGATTTGCCGACATCCTCGCCGCTCATCGCAGGGCCGCCGGACAAGATCTGACCGACGATGCGGCCGTCGCCGAGGCCAGCGGTCTGGCGACCCTGCTGGTCGAAGGATCGGACGATAACATCAAGATCACGACCGAGGACGATCTGGCGCGTGCCGAACGCTTGCTGGCCGCCGCGCGCGAGTACCGCACCGGCTTCGGCTACGACGTGCATCGTTTTGCGCCGGGCAATGCGATCACGCTGGGTGGTGTGCGCATCCCGCACGATTGCGGGCTCGACGGGCATTCCGATGCCGATGTCGCGCTGCACGCTTTGACCGATGCGATCCTCGGTGCGATCGGTGCCGGGGATATTGGCGCACACTTCCCGCCGTCAGACATGCAATGGAAGGGTGCCGATTCTGCCCGCTTTCTCGCGCATGCCGCATCGCTGGTACGGGTGCGCGGCGGCAGCATCGTTCATCTCGATCTCACCATCGTCTGCGAGCGGCCAAAGATCGGGCCGCATCGCGAGGCAATGGTCGCCCGGATCGCGGCGATCGCCGGGCTCGAACCGGGTCGCGTGAGCGTCAAGGCGACGACGACCGAAGGACTTGGCTTCACCGGCCGAAGCGAAGGCATCGCAGCGCAGGCGGTCGCGACCGTCGGCCTCCCGCGGTGATCGCATGACGACGGCCGCTGCCATCGTCGAGCGTTACCGCAAGGCGGGTTTGCGCATCGTCACGGCCGAATCCTGCACCGGCGGCATGATCGCCGCCGCCCTCACCGATATCGCCGGTTCGTCGGATGTGTTCGAGCGCGGTTTCGTTATTTACTCGAACGACGCGAAGCACGAACTGATCGGCGTGCCGCGCGCGACTCTCGACGCGCATGGCGCGGTCAGTGCCGAGACGGCCGAAGCGATGGCGCGTGGCGCGCTTGCCCACTCCCATGCCGATGTCGCGCTGTCGGTGACGGGCATTGCCGGACCGGGCGGCGGTTCTGCCGAGAAGCCGGTTGGCCTGGTTTTTTTCGGTGTCGCGCGCAAAGGCGTACCGATGCGCACGATCCGCGAGGTTTTCGCCGGCGACCGGCCCGCCATCCGCCGCGCCGCGACGACGCGCGCGCTCGATCTTCTCTCTGAAGCCCTTACGCCTTGAGACAGCGTGCTATCGGTATCGATTTCAGCGGCGCCAAGGATGCCGGGCGGCGTATCTGGATTGCCGAAGGAACGATCGGTGCAGGTGGGTCGTTCGCGCTCGAACGCTGCATGCCAGTATTTCAGCGTCTCAATTGCGGCAAGCAACGCGAGGTCGCCCTCCCCGTACTAACCGAATGGATTGCAGAACAGAACGATGCGGTGATCGGCTGCGATTTTCCCTTTTCGCTGCCACTCTGTGCACTGGGCGATTCCGACTGGCATAGCTTTGCACGAGGGTTTCTGAATGTTCATCCGTCGGCACCGGCGTTCCGGGCTGCCATGCGGCAACGACACGCGACTGCGGTGGCAAAAGAACCCAAGCGCAAGACCGATGGCCCGGACGAGGCCGCGACGCCCTGGAATCCGTGGAACATTCGCCTTTACTGGCAAACGCATGCCGGTCTCGGGTCCGTCCTCGCGCCGCTGATCGGTCGCACTGCAATCGTGCCGTTCGACGCGGCGATCGCGGGCAAGCCGCTGATCGTCGAGACCTGCCCGGCTTCCTCGCTCAAGAAACTGGGCCTTTACAGGAAACACAGCTCGTACAAAGGACGGAAAGATGCCTGTCGCGTTGCGCGTTCGGCTCTTCTCGATGCGTTGCTGCGGCGCAAGCTGGTTACGCTCAAGCCGATCCTGCGAAAGCACATTATCGAGGATAAGGGCGGTGACGCGCTTGACGCGGTGATCGCAGCGCTCGGTGCAGCAGCGTCGCTGTCGCAGACCGAGAATCGCGTCGGCTACGATCACCCGATCGAAGGCTGGGTCTACTACGTGCGCGGCTGATCCGCAGCGTCGCGATGCGCGGACAGCAAGACCGGTATGCCCGTCTGGGGATGTGGCACGCTCACCATCGGAAGGCCGTACACGCGTTCGACCGCCTCGGTGGTCAACACGGTTTGGGGCGGGCCGGATTGCGCGATGCGGCCCTGATCGCGCGGACAAGCCCGCTGCCGGAACCGCCGCCGGGCGCTGGGGCGACCTATCGCGTGCCAATCGTTTTCGCGCTGCGCTGAGTGCGCCGCCGTATTCGGGTTGAAGGGCCGGGCATGTAACCCCTGCCGGATCGGTCAGCGGTTCCTTTGAGAACGCGAAAGAACGCGCATCAGCGGTAGAGATCGTTTGCGCGCGCCTCGAAGGCGCCGACCATGCGGCGAACCGCCTCGTGGAACACGACGCCTATCACCTTCTGCAGCAGCAGTGAGCGAAACTCGAAATCGACATAGAAATCGAGCAGCGTGCCGCCCTGCCCGTCCGGCTCGAAAATCCAGTGATTGTCGAGGTAGCGGAACGGCCCCTCGGTGTAGGCGACATCGATGCGATGGCCGGGCCGATCCAGCGTCACCTTGCTCGTAAATCGTTCGCGGATCATGCGGAAGCCGATCATCAGATCGGCGATGATCACGTTGTCGATGTGGCTGCGGATCCGAGATCCGACGCACCAGGGCAGGAATTCCGGATAACGCTCGATATCGGCAACCATATCGAAGAGCTGCTCGGGTCGGTATGGCAGATGACGCTTCTCGGCGTGGTTGGGCATTCAGGCCAGGTCCGACGGCGCGGCGCTCAACCTGTGACCGCAATGCGCGTCAGTTTCGCCTCGCGCGCGGCGCGCAACTTCGCGAAATCGTCGCCCGCATGGTGCGACGACCGCGTCAACGGCGAACTCGCGATATGGAGGAAGCCCTTGCCCAGCCCCTGCCGCCGATACTCCTCGAACTCGTCGGGCGGCACGAAGCGATCCAGCGGATGATGCTTCGGCGTCGGCTGCAGATATTGCCCGATCGTCATGAAGTCGATATCCGCCGAGCGCATATCGTCCATCACCTGCAGCACCTCGTCGCGCGTCTCGCCGAGCCCGACCATGATGCCGGACTTGGTGAACATTGATGGATCCAGCTCCTTCACCCGCTGCAACAGACGCAGCGAGTGAAAATAGCGCGCGCCGGGACGGACCGGCCGATAGAGCCGCGGCACGGTTTCGAGATTATGGTTGAACACGTCCGGCTTCGCCGCGACGACGATCTCGAGCGCGCCATCTTTCTTGAGGAAATCGGGCGTCAGTATCTCGATCGTCGTGCCTGGAGCGAACTGGCGGATGCGCGCGATGGTGCGCGCGAAATGATCGGCCCCGCCGTCCGGCAGATCGTCGCGATCGACCGACGTGATGACGATATGATTGAGCCCCAGTGCTGCAACCGCCTGGCCGACATGCTCCGGTTCATGCGGATCGAGTTTGTCCGGCAGCCCCGTTGCGACGTTGCAGAAGGCGCAGGCGCGCGTGCAGACCGAGCCGAGGATCATCATCGTCGCGTGCTTCTTGGCCCAGCACTCGCCGATATTCGGGCAAGCCGCCTCTTCGCACACGGTATTGAGCTTGAGCTCGCGCATCAACGCGCGCGTCTCGTGATACTCGCGGCTGACCGGTGCCTTAACGCGGATCCAGTGCGGCTTGCGCACGGGCGGCGTATCCGGCCGGTTGACCTTTTCGGGATGGCGCGGGCGCGGTGTCTCTGCGGTCGTGTCGGTCATGGGATCGTGACTTTTCCCGTTTAAAGTCGCATCGATGCGAGGATAACAGCTTCCGTCGAGCCCCGCACCAAGGCCTCGAGTGCGCGCCAGGCCCCGCCGCGCTTCAACCCGGTCTCGCCGAAATGCTGATGCTCGGCCTCCTGAAGCTGAATCGACCGGATCTCGTCGGCGACGCGCGGCGCATCGATACACATCAGCGCGATCTGTTCTTCGAGATGGCGGTTGACCGTATCTTCCACCGCATAGGTACAGAGCCGGATGCCGTTGCGACCGAGCGACGCCGTCATCAGCCCCAACGCAAACCCGCCGACATACCAGAGGGGAAATACACGGCAGCGGCACGCGCCATACTCGATCCGCAAGATCTCGAACCGGCGCATATGGTCGCGCTCATGCGCAAGGATTTGGCGCAAGGTCGGCAGCAGGTCTCGATAGAACACTCGGGCCATGAGATTTTGTGCGCTGTAGATCGCGATCGCGCCGTACTCGCCCGCATGGTCCACTTTGATCGCATTGCGGATCGTTTGCGTAATCTCAATGTTGTCAGCCATATCCACCCGCGGCGCGAGCAGGATGTCCAGAGTCGACGGCGCATGATTGGAAATCGTCATGCTGTCAGATATGCAGCACACGCCCGTACGCATCGAGTACGGATTCGTGCATCGTCTCGGAAAGCGTCGGATGCGGGAAGACTGTCGCCATCAGTTCGGCCTCGGTCGTCTCCAGCGTGCGCGCGATCGCATAGCCCTGGATCAGCTCGGTCACCTCGGAGCCGATCATATGCGCGCCGAGCAGCGCGCCCGTCTTGGCGTCGAAGATCGTCTTGACCAGCCCCTGATCGTCGCCGAGCGCGATCGCCTTGCCGTTGCCGGCGAACGGGAAGCGTCCGACTTTCACTTCATGGCCCGCCTTCTTCGCGGCCTCTTCGGTAAAACCGACGCTCGCAACCTGCGGATGGCAATAAGTGCAGCCCGGAATGTTCGACTTGTCGATCGGATGCACACCCTTCACGCCAGCGATCTTCTCGACGCAGACGACGCCCTCGTGGCTCGCTTTGTGCGCAAGCCAGGGCGGGCCGGTCAGATCGCCGATCGCATAGACGCCCGATTCGCCGGTCGCGCCCCACTCATCAGTGACAACATGGGCCTTCTCGACTTTGATCTTGGTGTTCTCGATACCGACTTTTTCGACATTACCGACGATGCCGACCGCCAGGATGACGCGATCGACGGTCAGCGTCTCGATCTTCTTCTCTTTGGTCTCGATCGTCGCCGTGACGTTGTCCTTGCCCTTGTCGAGTTTCTTCACCGTAGCACCGATCAGGATCTTCATGCCCTGCTTGGTGAAGGCCTTGTGGGCGAAGGCGGAAATCTCGGCATCCTCGACTGGCAGAATACGGTCCAGCACTTCGACCACGGTCACGTCGCAGCCGAGCGTGCGGTAAAAACTCGCAAACTCGATCCCGATGGCGCCGGAGCCGACGACCAGCAGCGATTTCGGCATCGCGGCCGGCACCATTGCTTCGCGATAGGTCCAGATCAGCTTGCCGTCCGGTTCGAGCCCGGGCAGCGATCGCGCGCGCGCGCCGGTGGCGAGGATGATATTGGTGGCGATGAGCTCTGCAACGGTCTTCCCGTCTTTCTCGACGATGACCTTACCCTTGCCGGCCAGTCGCCCCTGACCGTCATGCACGGTGATCTTGTTTTTCTTCATCAGGAACTTGACGCCGTTGCTGAGCCGACCCGCGACCTTGCGACTGCGCTCGACCACTTTCGCGATGTCGTAGCCGACATCTTTCGCCGACAGGCCGAAATCGCCGGCATGAATCATCAGATGATATACCTCGGACGTGCGCAGCAGCGCCTTGGTCGGAATGCAACCCCAGTTGAGGCAGATGCCGCCCAGATTCTCCCGCTCGACGATCGCCGTTTTCATGCCGAGCTGGGCTGCGCGGATCGCCGCGACATAGCCGCCCGGCCCACTGCCGACGACGATGAGATCGTATTTGTCCTCGGCCATCGATCAGATCCTCACAGCATCATGGTCAGCGGATCTTCAACCAGCTTCTTGAACACGTTGAGCCATTTTGCGCCCAACGCACCGTCGATCGCGCGGTGATCGCAGGAGAGCGTCGCCGACATCACGGTCGCGATGGTGAGCGCACCGTTCTTCACAATCGGGCGCTGCTCGCCGACGCCAACCGCCAGAATCGAACATTGCGGCGGGTTGATGATCGCCTGGAAATGCTTGATGCCGAACATGCCGAGATTGGAGAGGGCAAAACAACCGCCCTGATACTCCTCCGGCAGCAGCTTGCCCTTGCGGGCACGCTCGGCCTTGTCCTTCATCTCGGCCGAAATTGCGCCGAGCCCCTTGCGGTCGGCATTCCTGACGATCGGCGTGATGAGGCCGCCATCGATCGCAACCGCGACCGACACGTCGTAGCTCTTCGAGCGCATCATCTGGTTGCCGGTCCAGATCACGTTGCATTCTGGGACCTGCGCCAGCGCCATGCCGCAGGCGCGGATCAAGAGGTCGTTCACCGTGATCTTGAGATCGTCGCGCTTTTCGTTGAGCTGCTTACGCAAGGCGAGCAGCGCATCGAGTTCGACATCGAGCGTGAGATAGAAATGCGGGATCGTCTGCTTCGATTCCTGAAGCCGCTGCGCGATCACCTTGCGCATGGTCGAAAGCGGGACGACTTCAAAGTCGCCGCTCTGTATCAGAGCCGGAAGCTGGCCCGAGACCGATGGCGCAATGGATGACAGCGCGCCGGCCGGTGTTCCGGGCCGTGCGCCGGTGCCAATGCCTTTCGCCTTTGCCGCCTCGACATCGACGCGAACGACGCGCCCGTGCGGGCCGCTACCGGAAAGCTGTGCGACGTCGATACCGGTTTCGCGTGCGAGGCGTCGCGCCAGCGGACTGGCGAAAACGCGCTTGCCATCGTTCGTTGCGGCCGGCGCGGCTTGGGGTTGCGCAGCCGGTGTCGGCTTCGCGACGGGTGCTGGTTCAGGTTTTGCGACGGGCGCAGGTGCCTTGTCGTCAGCTTTCGCAGCGGGTTGGGCTTCGGCAGGCTTTGCTTCAGCGGGCTTCACCTCGGCTTTGGATGCTTCCGCCTGTTTCGCTACGGTTTTGGGGGCGTCGGATTTCTTTATCGCCGCGTCGGGTTTCGCGGCGGCCGATTCTTGAGCGAGCGCGGAAGCGTCCTCTCCCTCTTCCAGCAGCAGTGCGATCGGCGAATTGACCGGCACGTTCTCGCTGCCTTCGGCGACGAGGATCTTGCCAATCGTGCCTTCGTCGACCGCCTCGACCTCCATCGTCGCCTTGTCGGTCTCGATCTCGGCGATCGGGTCGCCCGGCGAAACTTTGTCGCCTTCCTTCTTGAGCCATTTGGCGAGCTTGCCCTCGGTCATCGTGGGCGAGAGCGCCGGCATCAGGATTTTCTGCGGCATCGTTCGCTCCTCACGTCCGATAGAGGACGCGCTTTGCCGCCTCGACGATGTGCGTCGCCTGCGGCAGCGCCAGCTTTTCGAGATTGGCGGCGTAAGGCATCGGCACGTCGGCGCCGTGCACGCGCACGACCGGGGCATCGAGCCAGTCGAAAGCCTGCTCCATCATGATCGCGGCGAGTTCGGCGCCGATCCCGGCAAATGGCCAGCCTTCTTCAACCGACACCAGCCGGTTGGTCTTTTTGACCGAATTGACGATGGTCGCGACATCGAGCGGACGGATCGTGCGCAGATCGATCACCTCGGCCTTGATCCCCTCGCCCGCGAGCATCTCGGCCGCTTCGAGCGCAAGCCCGACCTGGCGCGAGAACGCGGTGATCGTCACGTCGCTGCCTTCGCGCAGGATCTTCGCCTTGCCGAACGGCACGAGATAATCCGACGCGGTCGGTACCGGAAAGCTCTGGCCATAGAGGATTTCATTCTCGAGGAAGATGACCGGGTTCTCGTCGCGGATTGCGCTCTTCAGCAGGCCTTTCGCATCGGCGGCCGACCAGGGCGCGACGACGATCAATCCCGGCACATGCGCGTAGCAGCTCGAGAATTCCTGCGAATGTTGTGCGGCGACGCGCGCGGCCGCGCCGTTGGGGCCGCGGAACACGATCGGGCAGCTCATCTGGCCACCCGACATGTAGCGCGTCTTCGCAGCAGAATTGATGATCTGGTCGATCGCCTGCAGCGCGAAGTTCCAGGTCATGAACTCGACGATCGGCCGCAACCCGTAGAACGCGGCGCCGACCGCGACGCCGGCAAAGCCATGTTCGGTGATCGGCGTATCGATGACGCGCTTCCTGCCGAACTCGTCGAGCAATCCCTGGCTGACTTTGTAGGCGCCCTGATACTCGGCGACCTCTTCGCCCATCAGCAGCACCTTGGGATCGCGCCGCATCTCTTCCGCCATCGCATCGCGCAACGCTTCGCGCACGGTCATCGACGTGGTTTCGCCGAGCTCGGGTTCGATCGGCAAGGCGGTTGCGACGGGGCGCGGCGCAGTCGCCGGCGCGGCAGCGGGTTTCGCTTCGGCCTTGGCCGGCGCGTACGTGCCGGTGTCGGACTCCGTTTCGTCGGGCACTTCCGGCTCGGCTTTCTTTGATTCCGCCGGTGCGGATTCCTTCTTCGCGTCGGCTTTGGGCGCGTCCGGTTTGGTAACCGGCTTTTCGTCGGCAGCGGATGCGTCCTCGCCCTCTTCGGCGATAACGGCGATCGGCGTATTGACCGCAACGCCCTCGGTGCCGGCTTGGATCAGGATCTTCGCGAGCGTGCCTTCGTCGACCGCCTCGAGTTCCATCGTCGCCTTGTCGGTTTCGATCTCGGCCAGGATGTCGCCGGCAACGACTTTGTCGCCTTCCTTCTTCAGCCAGGTCGCGAGTTTGCCCTCGGTCATGGTCGGCGAGAGCGCGGGCATCAGAACCTTGGTTGCCATCGGGTGCGCTTCCTAGCCGGCCAGCACGTCGGTCCAGAGCTCGGTCGGATCCGGCTCGGGGCTCGACTGGGCGAACTCGGTCGCCTCGGCGATGACTTCCTTGGTCTCGCGATCGATATTCTTGAGCTCGGCCTCGTCGACGATCTTCGCCTTGAGCAGCCGCTCGCGCAGATGGTCGATCGGATCATGCTCCTGTCGCATCTTCGAGACTTCTTCCTTGCTGCGATATTTCGCCGGGTCCGACATCGAGTGGCCGCGATAGCGATAGGTCATCATCTCGAGGATGTAGGGCCCGTGGGCGCGCACGTGCTTCGCCGCGCGCCGCGTCGCTTCTCGCACCGCAAGCACATCCATGCCGTCGACCGCCTCGCCGGGAATGCCGAACGGCTCGCCGCGCTTGTAGAGCTCGGTCCGTGCCGAGGATCGCTCGATGCTGGTGCCCATGCCGTATTTGTTGTTCTCGATGATGTAGAGCACCGGCAGCTTCCACAACGCGGCCATGTTGAAGGCCTCGTAGACCTGACCCTGGTTCGCCGCGCCGTCGCCGAAGAACGTGGCGCAGAGAAAGGGTTCTTCCAGATATTTATGGGCGAAGGCGATGCCGGTACCGAGCGGCACATTGGCGCCGACGATGCCGTGGCCGCCGAAGAATTTCTTCTCCCGGCTGAACATGTGCATCGAGCCGCCTTTACCCTTGGAATAGCCGCCGCGCCTTCCGGTCAGCTCGGCCATTACGCCCTTCGGGTCCATGCCGGTCGACAGCATGTGGCCGTGATCGCGGTAGGTCGTGATGACGCTGTCGCCGTCGTCGAGGCCGGAGAGCACACCGACCACGACGGCTTCCTGGCCGATATAGAGATGGCAGAACCCGCCGATCAGGCCCATGCCATAGAGTTGGCCGGCTTTCTCTTCGAAGCGACGGATCAGCAGCATTTCGCGATAGAGAGAGCGCAATGTGTCGGGTTCGACATCCTCGACGCCGGGAACGCTGTCTTTCGCCCGGGTTCGGACGCCGCTGCGTGTCTGGGTACCGGATCGGGGGGAAGGCCGCGTCGCGGACCGGATCTTGGACTTGCTTCGGCCTGCCGCGCTGCGTGCCATGCCCTGCCTCCCCTCAGTCGAGAGTGGTATCGGCTGCCAGGGCGGTTCGGGATCGACCCCGGTGCCGCAGCTACCGATGCTGATCCCTTTAGTTAATGGCGGAAACACCAGTTGGCAACAGCGATTAAACCACTGCCAGCGTTGTGGAAAATGTCAGTTAACTTGTTTTTAGTTATTCGCGATCGAGGTCGACGTTGGAATAGCCGCTGCTGTCGGGCCGGCCGAGCATGATCACGAGTTCGTCCGAATGCGCATAGTTCAGCATCAGCCGCGCGCGCTCCTCGACCATGTCGGGATCGAGCGAGTCTGGACTGAGCAGAGCGACGCGCCGTTCGAGGGTCGCAGCCTCACCGGACAGCGCGGTCTCGCGCGCTTGGGCGGCCCGGATTTCCTGCTTGAGTACGAGCCAGGCAACCAGCCCCCGCTCGCCCTGGATCGAATGGAAGACGAAATAGCCGAACAGGACGAGCCCGATCACCGGCAGCAAGGCCGGCTGGAGTCGTGTCCCGAGATTACGTGCGAGCGCCATGGGAACAGCGAATCACAATCGATTCGCGTCGGTCAAATGAAAAGCGACCCGGCGGATTTAAACGAGTCGCACTGTGTCGGCGGGGACTCGCTTTTGATTCTTTTGTTGCGCCGCACCGGTTTAGAAAAGATGCGTTCAGCCCCGCGCCAGGGCGGCGCGCCCGGCATAACGACCGGTGCCGCCCAGCCCTTCCTCGATCCGTAGGAGCTGGTTGTACTTGGCGAGACGGTCGGAACGCGACAGCGAGCCGGTCTTGATCTGACCGCAATTGGTCGCGACCGCGAGATCGGCGATCGTCGCATCCTCGGTTTCGCCCGAGCGATGCGACATCACTGCGCGATAGGCGGCGCGATGCGCCATCTCGACCGTCTGCAGCGTTTCGGTCAGCGTGCCGATCTGGTTCACCTTGACCAGGATCGCATTCGCGACCCCGCGCTCGATGCCGTCCTTCAGCCGTACCGGATTGGTGACGAAGATGTCGTCGCCGACGAGCTGCACTTTGTCGCCAAGCATTTTGGTGAGCTGCGCCCAGCCGTCCCAATCGTCCTCGGCCATGCCGTCTTCGATCGAGACGATGGGATAGCGCCCGCAGAGTTCGTCGTAATAGGCGACCATGCCGGCCGCATCGAGCGTGCGGCCTTCGCCGGCGAGCCTGTACTTTTCCTTGTCGTGGAACTCGGTCGCCGCGGCGTCGAGCGCGAGTGCAATCTGTTTGCCGGGCTTGTACCCGGCCGCCTCGATCGCCTGCATGATGAAGGCGAGTGCCTCCTCGGCGCCTTTCAAATTGGGTGCGAAGCCGCCTTCGTCGCCAACATTGGTATTGTGTCCGGCCTTCTTCAGCGCGGCCCGCAGTGCGTGGAACACTTCGGCGCCCATGCGCAGCGCTTCGGCGAAGCTCGACGCATCGAGCGGCAGAATCATGAATTCCTGAAAGTCGATCGGATTGTCGGCATGAGCGCCGCCGTTGACGATGTTCATCATCGGCACCGGCAGCACATGCGCCGAAGCGCCGCCCACATAGCGATAGAGCGGCAGTCCCGCATCGACCGCGGCCGCCTTCGCAACGGCAAGGCTGACGCCGAGAATGGCATTGGCGCCGAGCCGGCTCTTGTTCTCGGTGCCGTCGAGTTCGATCAAAGTGCGATCGATCCGCGCCTGACCCTCGGCCTCGAGGCCGGAGAGCGCATCGAAGATCTCGCCGTTGACGGCATCGACCGCCTGGCGCACGCCCTTGCCGCCATAGCGCTTCTTGTCGCCGTCGCGCTTCTCGACCGCCTCATGCGTGCCGGTCGATGCGCCCGACGGCACGGCGGCGCGGCCGAAGGCGCCGCTTTCGAGCGTCACCTCGACCTCGACGGTCGGATTGCCGCGGCTGTCCAGGATCTCGCGGCCGTGGATATCGACGATGGCGGTCATGGTTCAAATCCCTTGATGCGCGCCGCTTATAAGCCCGGCCATGCGAGGGCTCAAGGGACCGCGCCGGCCGGCGCCTAGAGCGGCCGCTGCTTCGCCAGTTTGTCGAACGCCATCAGATCGGCGAGCAGCGCCGGAAGCTGCTTCAGTGGCACCATGTTCGGTCCGTCCGATGGCGCCTTGTCGGGATCGGGATGTGTCTCGATGAACACGACGGCAACGCCGATCGCGACCGCAGCGCGCGCGAGAACGGGCACGAACTCGCGCTGCCCGCCCGAGACGGTGCCCTGCCCGCCCGGCTGCTGCACCGAATGGGTCGCATCGAACACGACCGGATAACCGTTCGCCTTCAAAACCGGCAGCGCTCGCATATCCGAAACCAGCGTGTTGTAGCCGAACGAGACGCCGCGCTCGGTCTGCAGGATGTTGCGGTTGCCGGTCGAGGCGATCTTGTCGACGACGTTCTTCATGTCCCAGGGCGCGAGGAACTGACCCTTCTTGACGTTGATCGCCTTGCCGGTTTCGCCTGCCGCGAGCAACAGATCGGTCTGGCGGCAGAGGAAAGCCGGAATCTGAATTACGTCGACGACTTCGCCGACCGGCGCGCATTGCGCGGCGTCATGCACGTCGGTGAGTACGGGCAGACCGGTCGTCTCGCGCACCTCCGCGAGAATCGGCAGACCGAGTTCCATGCCGATGCCGCGCGCTGAGTTCGCGCTGGTGCGGTTCGCCTTGTCGAAACTGGACTTGTAGATGAGACCGATGCCGAGTTTGATCGTGATCTCTTTCAGGGCCGCGCTGACCTCGAGCGCATGCGCGCGGCTCTCCAACGCGCAGGGCCCGGCGATGATCGCCAACGGCCTGTCATTGGCGATCTCGAGATCGCGGATCTTGACGGTATGAGCGGCGGCCATGCGGCTACTCTACACCAACCGGCTTTGCTCGAGTGCGGCGCCGACGAATGAAGTGAACAAGGGGTGCGGCTCGAAGGGCCGCGATTTAAGCTCGGGATGGAACTGCACGCCGACGAACCAGGGGTGATCCACCAGCTCAACGATTTCGGGCAGTAGCCCGTCGGGCGACATGCCGGAGAAACGCAGGCCGACCTGTTCGAGCCGGCCCTTGTAATTGACGTTCACCTCGTAGCGGTGACGATGCCGCTCGCTGATGATGTCCTGCCCGTAGATCTCATGCACCTTGCTGCCGGGCAGCAGCCGGCATTCATAGGCGCCAAGCCGCATCGTGCCGCCGAGATCGCCTTTCGCGTCGCGCTTCTCGAGCTGATTGCCGCGCAGCCATTCGGTCATCAGACCGACCACCGACTCATTCACCACCCCGAACTCGCTCGACCCCGCGCCCTCGATTCCGGCGAGATTGCGCGCCGCCTCGATCACCGCCATCTGCATGCCGAAGCAGATGCCGAAATACGGCACGTTGCGTTCGCGCGCGAAACGCGCGGCCGCGACCTTGCCTTCCGAGCCGCGTTCGCCGAACCCGCCGGGCACCAGGATCGCGTGCACGTCTTCGAGATGATGTACCGCGTCTTCCTGCTCGAAGATTTCGGAATCGATCCAGTTGAGATTGACCCGCGTGTTGTTGGCGATCCCGCCATGGGTCAATGCTTCAGACAAAGATTTGTAGGAATCGAGCAGCGACACATATTTGCCGACGACGGCAATAGTCACCTCGCCCTCCGGCTGCACCAACCGCTCGACGATATGATCCCAGCCGCTCAGATCGGGCTCGTGCGTCATCAATCCGAAATGGCGACAAACCTGCGTGTCGAATCCTTCCGCGTGATAGGCGATCGGCACGCGATAGATGGTGTCGACGTCGAGCGCAGGGATCACCGATTCCGGCTTGATATTGCAGAACAGCGCGATCTTGCGCCGCGCATCGGCCGGAATGGGCCGGTCGCAGCGGCAGAGCAGAATATCGGGCTGGATACCGACCGACTGCAGCTCCTTGACGGAATGCTGCGTCGGTTTCGTCTTGAGTTCGCCGGCCGATGGAATATAGGGCAGCAGCGTCAAATGCACGAATATCGAGCGCTCCTTGCCGAGCTCGTTGCCAAGCTGCCGGATCGCTTCGAGGAACGGCAGACTTTCGATGTCGCCGACCGTGCCGCCGATCTCGCACAGCACGAAATCCTCGTCGCCGATATCGGCGCGGATGAATTCCTTGATCGCATCGGTGACATGCGGAATGACCTGAACGGTGCCGCCGAGATAATCGCCGCGCCGCTCGCGCGCGATCACGTTCGAGTAGATGCGTCCGGTCGTGACATTGTCGCTGCGTTTCGACGATACGCCGGTGAAGCGTTCGTAATGACCCAGATCAAGGTCGGTTTCCGCACCGTCATCGGTGACGTAGACCTCGCCATGCTGCGTCGGGCTCATCGTGCCCGGATCGACATTGAGATAGGGATCGAGCTTGCGCAGGCGGACCTTGTAGCCGCGCGCCTGCAGCAGCGCGCCAAGCGCCGCCGACGAAAGACCCTTGCCCAAAGAGGAGACCACGCCGCCGGTGATGAAGATGAACCGCGTCATGGACTTGCCTTATGGCGCGGATACCCGGCCGGCCGCAAGCGCCGCGTTGCGCCCGACGAATTGTTCAATGATTTCGAGGCCGCGCGCGGCGGCTATTCGCTGACCGGAACGCTCGGTGCGTCAGACTCGGGCTCCGCTGGCACCGAATCGGCGGCGGCCGGCTCTTCCCCGGTCGCCGGCTCGTCGGTCGTGGTGCCCGTCGGCAACTGGAGCTGATCGAACAGCGACGGCCGCTCGGACGCGCCGCTCGCCAGAATGCCGAGCGTGATCGACGTGACGAAAAAGGCGACCACCAGCCCGGCGGTCAGCCGCGTCAGAAGATTGGCCTGGCCGCGCCCGGTCATGAACCCGGCCATGCCGCCCGCACCGCCACCACCACCCCCGCCGAGGCCGCTGAGGCCCGCGCCGCCCTCGTTACGCTGCACCAGGATCACGCCGATCAATGAGATCGCGATCAGCAGATGGATGACGAGCAGGACTTCTTGCATGGACGCCTTCGGCGATCGGTTGGACGTTGCGAGCGATGGCGCGATCCGGCCCCGATGGGCCCTAACCCGGCGCGGATCGCAGCGGCCGGCCTTTTAGCGCGTTCGGGCCCCCGATGCTAGAGGGCCGGAACCCTGCGGGGCTGCCTGACGGCCTAGCGGACTGCCGCCGCGATACCCGTGAACGCCCTGGCATCCAGGCTGGCGCCGCCCACGAGCGCGCCATCCACATCGGCGATCGCCAGCAGTTCGGCGGCATTATCCGCTTTGACCGATCCGCCATAGAGCAGCCGCAGATCGGCGCCATCGACCAGCCGCTTTGCGACCAGCCGCCGCATATGACCATGCATCTCGCCGACATCGGCCGCGGCCGGCACCCGGCCGGTGCCGATCGCCCATACCGGCTCGTAAGCGATCACGCTGTTTTCTGCCGTCGTGCCCTCGGGCAGCGAGCCCTCGAGCTGACGCGAAACGACGGCCAATGCCTCGCCCCGATCGCGCTCCGCCTCGGTCTCGCCCACGCAGACGATGGCAATGAGCCCCGCTTTATGGGCTGCCGCCCCCTTTGCCGCGACCAGCGCGTCGGTCTCATGGTGGTTCTGGCGCCGCTCGGAATGCCCGACGATCACATAGCGGCATCCCAGATCCGCCAGCATCGAGGCCGCGATGTCTCCCGTATGCGCGCCTTTCGCGGCCGGGTGGCAGTCCTGGGCGCCGAGCACAACAGGGCTGCCGGCGATGGCCGCGCCGATTGCCCCGATCAACGTGGCCGGCGGGCAGAGCAGCAATGTCAACGCCGGGCCGCCCTGCTGGCGCGCCCAGTCGGCGATGGCCAAGGCGAGCGCCACGCCATCGGCGCGCATCCCGTTCATCTTCCAGTTACCGGCGATCAGCTTGCCGCCAACCGCCCTGCCCTTGCCCATCGCAATTCCGCTCCCTTTTCCGCTATCGCCGCGTCCTAGCATGGCCGCCGCAGCGCGCCAATCGCCGGTTGCCGCTATGGAATCCGGCTCCTATCATGCCGCGCGCTTCGAACCGGGCCCGCGAACCGCAGCAATTTCCTGCACACCAGAGCACGTACGGAAGAGACAGACCGCCATGATGATCGCCATGAAATCGAAGTTCGCCAAATGGGTGCTGGGGGCGTTGGGCATCCTTGTTGGCGGCGGACTGATCATCAGTCTCGGCCCCGGCGATTTGCTGCGGAGCCGCACGATCATGGCGCCGGTCATCCAGGTTGGCGATGCCAAACTGTATCGGGAACAGGTCGATCGCGAGTTCAGGAACCTGACCGACCAGGTGAGCGAAGCCTTCGGCACGACGATCGACCCCGAGCGCGCGCGTTCGATGGGGCTGATGGATTCCGCCGTACAGACCTTGGTCAATCGCACGCTTTACGACAATTACGCCGAGGATCTCGGTGTGACCGCGTCCGAAAGCCAGGCGATGTCGCGGCTCGCCTCCGAACCCGGCCTGGTCGATGCCGCCGGCAATATCGACATGGGACGCCTCAACGAGATGATGCGTCAGGCGAATCTCAACGAGGCGGGCCTGATCGAAACGCTGCGGCGCGAAATCATGCGCGACCAGTTGTTGATCGCTGCCACGGCCGGCGCGCATCCAAGCGATGCGATGGTCAATCTGCTCTACGATTACCGCGCCGAAAAGCGCACCGCCGACACGCTGCTGATCTCGGCCGGCGCGTTCCCCGAGCCGACGGCGCCGGACGATGCGGCGCTGGATACCTATCACCAGGAAAACCCCGATCGCTTCATGGCGCCGGAATATCGCAGCATCGAGTTTCTCCGTCTGACCGAAGAGAGCGTCGCGAGCACTATCCTCATTGATGAGGCGCAGCTCCGCGAAGAATACGAAGCACGGCGCGCGGAGTTCGATCAGCCCGAGCGGCGCACCGTCGAGCAGATCCTGTTTGCCGATGACGCGAGCGCGGCGGCTGGTGTGGAGAGGATCAATGCGGGCGAAGATTTCAATGCCGTCTCGCAGGAACTCACCGGGTCGGGTCCGATCGATCTCGGCGAAATGGAGATGACCGATCTCGCCGGTGATCTTGCGGTTTTAGTCGAAACCGCTTTTGCGACCGAGATGGGTGCCATCGCCGGCCCGATCGAGACGCCGCTCGGCTTCCACGTGATCCGCGTCAACGCCATCACCCCGGCCCACTCGCCGACCTTCGAGGATGTGCGCGACCTGCTTGAACAGGAGATGAGGCAGGAAATTTCGGTCGATCGCATGATCGAGGCCGCCAACCTGATCGATGACGAACTCGCGGCGGGCGCATCGCTCGCGGATGCCGCATCCGCGGCCGGTATCGCGGCCGTGACCGCCGATGCGGTCGACGGCTATGGCAACGGTCCCGACGGAAATCCGGTCATTGCCGACGATCCCGCCGGGTTCATCGCCAGCCTCGCCTTCGCAACGGAACCCGGCGAGAGCAGCCTGCTTACCGAAGATCCCGACGGTAACGGCTACGCCATCGTGCAGGTGATCGGCGCGACGCCGCCGGCCTTGCGTCCGCTCGACCAGGTCCGCGCCGATGTGCTCGCGGCATGGATCGAGCAAGAGCGGCTGCGCCTTGCCGAGGAAAAGGCGAATGCGATCGCCGACCGCGTCAATGCCGGCACACCCCTTGCAACGATCGCGGCGGAAGAAAGCCTGCCGGTCGCGACCAGCACGCCCGTCACCCGCACCCAGGGCGATAGCGCCGCCAATCTTCCCTCGTCCTTGACCGGCGGTCTCTTCACGGTTGCACCGGGCGCAGCGGTCGCCGGCCCTGTCACCGGCGGATTCGTCGTCGCGGTGTTGAAAGACGTGACGCCGGCCGATCGTACGGCCGAAGCCGAACTCGTCGATGCGCTGCGCGATCAGATGAAGGCCGGTGTCGCGGGCGATATCGTGACCAGCATGGCGAATGCGTTGCGCGTTCGTTATCCGGTCGAGATCGACGAGGCCGCGCTCGAAGCAGAAGAACAGTTCTGAGCGACGCGATGGCCCGCTTCGAACCCGATTTCGAGAAATTCGCCACGGGCTGGGATTCCGGCCGGCCGCAACTCGTCTGGACGCGGCTGGTCGCCGATCTCGAAACGCCGGTCTCGGCGATGCTCAAGCTCGCCGACGGCCGGCCATACAGTTTCCTGCTGGAATCCGTCGAAGGCGGTGCCGTGCGCGGCCGCTATTCGTTTATCGGATTGAAACCCGATCTGATCTGGCGCTGCACCGGCCATGTCGCCGAGATAAACCGCCAAGCGCGGTTCGAGCCGGACACGTTCGTCAAGGACAGCAAGCCGACGCTTGATTCCCTGCGTGCGCTGATCGAGGAATGCAAAGTCGATCTGCCGGAAAAGCTGCCGCCGATGGCGGCCGGCCTGTTCGGCTATATGGGCTACGACATGGTGCGGCTGATCGAGCGGCTGCCGACCGACAAGCCCGATCCGCTGGCCTTGCCCGAAGGCATGTTCGTGCGGCCAACGGTGATCGCGATCTTCGACAATATCGAAGACCATATGACGCTGGTGACGCCAGCGCGCCCGGATGGACAGCTCGGCGCGCGCGCCGCGTATAACCAGGCGCTCGAACGGCTCTCCGACGTCGTCGCCGATCTCGACCGCAGCTTGCCCGGGCGTCAGAGCCGCGAGGACGCGTCGCTCTCGGTGCCGGAGCCGGGCTCGAACCTCACCCGCGAGCAGTATCATGCGATGGTTGCGCGCGCGAAGGAGTACATCCTCGCCGGCGACATCTTCCAGGTCGTGCTCTCGCAGCGTTTTTCGATGCCGTTCGCCTTGCCGCCGATTGCGCTCTATCGCTCGCTGCGCCGCCTCAACCCCTCGCCTTTCCTGTTCTATCTCGATTTCGACAAATTCTCGGTCGTCGGATCGAGCCCCGAAATCCTGGTTCGCCTGCGCGACGGCACGGTGACGATCCGCCCGATCGCCGGCACGCGCCCCCGCGGTGCGACGGGCGACGAGGATCGCGCCAATGCCGCCGACCTGCTGGCCGATCCGAAGGAACTCGCCGAACATCTGATGCTGCTCGATCTCGGCCGCAACGATGTCGGGCGCGTCGCCCAGATCGGCAGCGTACGCGTCACCGAAAAGATGAAGATCGAGAATTACTCCCACGTCATGCACATCGTCTCGAACGTGGAAGGCCGGATCGATCCTGCGCACGATGCGATCGATGCGCTGATGGCCGGGTTTCCCGCCGGCACCGTCTCGGGCGCGCCCAAGGTGCGCGCGATGGAGATCATCGACGAGCTCGAACCGGAACGGCGCGGCATCTATGCCGGTGCGATCGGTTACTTCGGCGCGGACGGCGCGATGGACACCTGCATCGCGCTCAGGACGGCAATCGTGAAGGATGGCCGCATGTATGTGCAGGCCGGCGGCGGCATCGTGACCGACAGCGTGGCCGAGAGCGAATATCAGGAATGCCACCACAAGGCCCGCGCCCTCGTCCGCGCCGCCCAGGAAGCCGTGCGCTTCGCGGGCGAAGCCAGCGGGAATCGCTAACCCGCTCTACCCCGCCAAGCCGAGTTTCTTCCGGAGGATCGTGCTGACCGGCACGATCACGATGCCGCGCGCGGTGAGTTCGGAGATCCAGCGTTGCAAGGCGGCGATCGTCGAGGGGTATGGATGTCCGATGCCGATGGCGCTGCCCTTCTCAAGCGCGATGCGCTCGAGTTCGGCGAGCTGCGCCGCAATAGCTGCGGGCGACGGATCGTTGTCGAGGAATATGTCGCGATCGAGATGCGGCAAACCAAGCCGCGCGGCGATTGCGCCGCCCGCGCTGTCGGCGATGGTGCGGGAATCGAGGAACATCAGTCCGCGCTGGTGCAACTCGCTCAGCACGACGGCCATCGGCGCCGGCGCGCGCGTGAACGCGCTGCCCATGTGATTGTTGACGCCTATATAACCATCGAAGCGCGCGAGCGCCCAGTCGAGCGCCGCCCGTAACTCGGCCGGCGACTGATCGATCCGCAAACTGTAGGTGCCGGCATCGACACCCGCATCGAGCGGCTGCATAGGCAGATGCAACATCAGCTCGTGACCCTGTGCGCGCGCGGTCGCAGCGAGCGACGGCAGATCGTCGGCATAACTCATCAGCGAGAGCGTCACCGGCGCCGGCAGGGCGATCGCCGCATCGGCATTGGGCCGGTCGACACCGACATCGTCGATCACGATCGCGATCATTGCCCGGCCCTGCGTATCGACCGGCGGCAGCGCGTTCGCGAGCCACGCACCCGACGAGGGGGTCGGCGTGGCCGGCAGCGCGACCGACGCGAGTTCGACCGATGGCGTCGCTGTCGTGACGACAGGATCCGGTGCGGGTTCGGGTTCGGCGATCGGATCGGGCAGAGCCGCGATGATGTCGCCGATGCCCGGCTCTTCCGCCTCGACCGCCGGTACAGGCGCCAGTTCGGATACTGATGCGGCCGCCGGTTCGGCGATCGTTGCGCCCTCGTCGCGCTCCCCGACCGCATCGAGACCGATCGCGCCGGCGAGCAGACCGAGCGCGAAGATGACAACGATCCAGACCAGGCGTTGCGGCGAGGCGCACGCCTTCCGCCGCTTGCCGGCGGCCTTCGTCGCGGGCGCGGCGAGCCCGAGCCGGCCGCGCCAGGTCGCGAGCCATCCCTTGCTCTTGCCGCCCGCCTTGCGTCGCCGCGCGCTTGCCATCGAAGCTTCGTCTCCGCTCAGGGATCGCCGAATAGCATGATTCGGGCGCGTCCTGCCGGCCGCCCTTGCTTTCGCAGCCCTGGACGACCTGATATAAACAGGCAGTGGCAGTGCTTTCGCGCTGCCTGAAAAACAGCCGGCAGTACGCTGATATGTTTATCTTAATCGATAACTACGACAGCTTTACCTACAACCTCTACCATTATCTGGGCGAACTGGGGGCGACGATGCGCGTCCACCGCAACGACCAGATCACGGTCGACGAGGTCATGGCGGCCGCGCCGCAGGGCATCATCCTGTCGCCCGGTCCGGCCACCCCGAACCAGGCCGGCATCTGCCTCGATCTGGTGAAGACGGCGGCGGGCAAGATACCGCTATTCGGCGTCTGCCTCGGCCATCAGGCGATCGGTCAGGTCTTTGGCGGCGATGTCGTGCGTGCGCCCACGCCGATGCACGGCAAACTGAGCAGGATCCGCCATAGCGGCAACGAATTGTTCGACGGCATCGACGGGCCGTTCGTCGCGACGCGCTATCATTCGCTGATCGTCGACCGCGAGACCTTCCCCGACGCTCTCGAAGTGACCGCCGAGACCGATGACGGCATCGTCATGGCGCTCCGGCATCGCAAGCTTCCGCTGTGGGGCGTTCAGTTCCATCCGGAAAGCATCGAATCGCAGCACGGACACCGCATCCTGGCGAACTTCCTCCGTCTCGCCGGTCATAACGCGGATGCGCCGATGCTGCGCAAATCGGCGTAGAGGCACGGCCATGACCACGACCGGCGATCTACGGCCGCTGATCGCGGCCGCGGCCACGGGTCGCCCGCTAACCGCCGCGCAGGCCGAAGAGGCCTTCGACATCATGATGTCGGGCAATGCGACGCCAGCGCAGATCGGCGGCTTCCTCATGGCGCTGCGGGTGCGCGGCGAAACCGTCGAGGAGATCACCGGCGCGGTGCGCGCGATGCGTAGCAAGATGACCCGGATCGTCGCCCCCGAAGGCGCGATCGACACTTGCGGCACCGGCGGCGATGCGTCGGGTACCTGGAACATTTCGACGGGCGCCGCGCTCGTCGTGGCAGCCGCCGGCGTTCCGGTCGCAAAGCACGGCAATCGCGCGCTCTCGTCCAAGACCGGCGCGGCGGACGTTCTGGCGGCGCTGGGCGTCAATATCGATGCCGATATCGCGCTGGTCGAACGCGCGCTCGGCGATGCCGGGATCTGTTTCATGATGGCACCGCGTCATCACAGCGCGATGCGCCATGTCGGCCCGACCCGCGTCGAACTGGGCACGCGAACCATCTTCAACCTGATGGGCCCGCTCTCGAACCCGGCCGGCACCAGGCGCCAGTTGATCGGCGTCTTCTCCGAGCAATGGCTCGAACCGCTCGCCCATGTGCTGGCCGAACTCGGCACCGAACGCGCCTGGCTGGTGCATGGCTCCGATGGCATCGACGAAATCACGACGACCGGTCCGACCCATGTCGCCGAACTGAGCGGTGGCCAGGTCCGGCGTTTCGACGTCACGCCCGAAGAAGCGGGATTGCCGCGCGCAACCGCCGCCGATCTCAAGGGCGGGGATGCCGAGGCGAACGCGGCGGCAATCCGCGCGATGCTCGGCGGTCAGCATGGTCCCTATCGCGATATCGTGCTGCTGAACGCGGCGGCGGCTTTGCTCGTCGCCGGCAAGACCCCGAACCTCAAGGCGGGCGTCGCCGACGCGGCCAAGGCAATCGACGGTGGCGGCGCCAAACGCGCACTCGAGCGGCTGGTCGCCGTCACCAACATGGCAGCCTGATATGACCGCATCGGCCGAGACCGGCAAGGACGACGTACTCGCCCGCATTTGCTCCGAAAAGCGCGCGCATATCGCGCGGCGCAAGATTGCGACGCCCGAAGCCGAACTGCTCGAACGCGCGGTTGCGGCCGAAGCGCCGCGCGGTTTCACGAAGGCGCTCGCCCGTGCGCTCGCCGCCGGCCCTTACGGGCTGATTGCCGAGATCAAGAAGGCCTCGCCGAGCAAGGGCGTGATCCGTGCCGATTTCGATCCGCCCGCGCTCGCGCGTGCCTACCGCAATGGCGGCGCGGCGTGCCTCTCGGTGCTGACCGACCAGCCGTTCTTCCAGGGCCGTAACGAGTATCTCGCCGCCGCCCATGCCGCGGTCCAGCTTCCGGTCCTGCGCAAGGATTTCATGCTCGATCCCTATCAGGTGCTCGAGGCGCGCGCGATCGGCGCCGACTGCATTCTGCTCATCATGGCGGCGCTCGACGATGCGATGGCGAAGGAACTCGAAGATGCCGCGGGCGAACTCGGCATGGACGTGCTGGTCGAGGTGCATGACGAAGCGGAGCTCGACCGCGCGCTCAGGCTCGATGCGAACCTGATCGGCATCAACAACCGCAATCTGAAGACGCTGAAGGTCGATCTTGCGACGACCGAAACGCTTGCACCGCGCGTTCCGGTCGATCGCCTGATCGTCGCGGAGAGTGGCATCGAAAATACCGAGGACCTGGCGCGCCTTGCCACAGTCGGCGCCCGCCTCTTCCTGGTCGGGGAATCGCTGATGCGCGAGGCGGATGTCACCGCGGCGACGCGCCGCCTGCTGGGCGCGGCACCCCTTCCCGCGAGCGCCTGATCCGCCGATGGCCGATCTCACCCATTTCGACGAGCAAGGCCGCGCCGTGATGGTGGACGTCTCGGGCAAGGATGCGACCGAGCGCGTCGCCGAGGCGCGCGGCACGGTGTTCATGGCAAAGGCGACGCTCGAACGGATCATGGCGGGCGGCATCAAGAAGGGCGACGTGCTCTCGGTCGCGCGACTTGCCGGTATCATGGGCGCCAAGCGCACACCCGATCTGATCCCGCTCTGCCATCCGCTCGCGCTGCAATCGGTCGCGGTCGATCTGAAGCCCGATCCCGATCGCAGCGCCGTCGATATCGTCGCCATTTGCAAGGTAACCGGGCAGACCGGCGTCGAGATGGAAGCGCTGACCGCCGTCGCGGTCGCGGCGCTCACCGTCTACGACATGTGCAAGGCGATCGATCGGGGCATGCGCATCGGCGAGATTCGCCTCACGCAGAAATCCGGCGGCAAATCCGGCACCTTCCAGGCCACGTGACGATGATTTCGGTTGCCGAGGCGCTGCAACGAATTCTGGATGCGCTCGCCCCACTCGGTACCGAGCAGATTGCACTCAACGATGCGCTCGGCCGCGTGCTTGCTGTCGATCTCGAATCGCGCGTTACGCAGCCACCAGTTGCCGTATCGGCGATGGACGGTTATGCGGTGCGCGCCGCCGACGTCGCATCGGTGCCGGCAACGCTCACCGTCATCGGCGAGGCGCCCGCTGGCCGTTCCTTCGCTGGCAAGATCGGACCCGGCGAGGCAGTGCGTATCTTCACCGGCGGTCCCATTCCCGACGGCGCCGATGCGATCGTCATCCAGGAAAACACCGACGCCGATGGCGCGCGGGTGATCGTGAAGGAGGCCGTCAAAAGCGGTCTCTTCGTTCGCCCCGCCGGCCTGGATTTCAAAACCGGCCATGTGCTGCTGAAGCGCGGCCGCCGTCTCACGGCGCGCGATGTCGGCCTCGCCGCCGCGATGAACCGGCCCTGGCTTCAGGTACATCGCCAGCCGCGCATCGCGATCCTTTCATCGGGCGACGAGATCGTGATGCCGGGCGAGCCAATTGGTCCGAGCCAGATCGTCAGCTCCAACGGCATCGGTATCGCCGCGTTCGTGCGTGCCTGCGGCGGCATCCCGATCGATCTTGGCGTCGCACCCGACAATCTTGAAGCGCTCAAGACGATGACCGATGGCGCGGCGGCAGCCGACCTGCTGGTAACGACCGGCGGCGTCTCTGTCGGCGACCACGATCTGATGCGCGCGGCACTGGGCGCCAAAGGCATGGCACTCGATTTCTGGAAGATCGCGATGCGACCGGGCAAGCCGCTGATGTTCGGCATGGTCGATGGCACGCCGGTGCTCGGCCTCCCCGGCAATCCGGTCTCGACCCTCGTATGCAGCACGATCTTCCTGCGCCCCGCCCTTGCCTTGCTCGAGGGCGTTGCCGATCCCGTCGTTCCCCGCGAGCGCGCCCGGCTCGGCAAGGATCTGCCGGAGAACGACCGGCGCGAGGATTATCTGCGCGCCCGCCTTGAGCGGACGCCCGACGGCGGGCGGGTCGCCACCGCCTTTGACCGGCAGGACAGCTTGATGCTCTCGTTTCTCGCCGGCGCCGACTGCTTGATCGCGCGGGCGCCCTTGGCCCCGGCGCTCAAGGCCGGCCGCGAGGTCGAGATCGTGCCGCTCGCCGGCGGCGCCGTCGGTATATGAGAGAAATCGGCGATTTCCGCCGATTCTGACCGGCCCGCCCGGCGGCGATTGCCCCCTTTGTTCGGTGGGTCTTGACCTCGCACAAAGAACCAAACTAGAACAGACGCGCATTTCCCGTTTTGTTCCCGGAGTCGTCGCCAGGATCTGGCGGCGTCCGGCTCATGCCAAGGATGGGCCCATGCTTACGCGCAAGCAGCACGAACTCCTGATGTTCATCAACCGCCGGCTTGGCGAGACCGGGGTCTGCCCCTCCTTCGAGGAGATGAAGGCGGCGCTCGGCCTGCGGTCGAAATCGGGCATCCACCGGTTGATCACAGGGCTCGAGGAGCGCGGTTTCCTGCGTCGGCTGCCGCATCGCGCCCGGGCGCTGGAAGTCACCCGCATGCCGGACGAGGCAAGCCAGGCGAACGGCCGCAACGGCGATAGCGGCTTCCAGCCCAATGTCATCCAGGGCCGCTTCAGCGGCTCGATGCCCGGCGCCAAGATCGCGCGCGAGACCGGTTCGATCGAACTTCCCCTTTACGGTCGGATCGCAGCCGGTACGCCGATCGAGGCGCTGCGCGACCATAGCCAGACCGTCGACATTCCGGCGAGCCTGGTCGGCCGCGGCGATTACTACGCGCTCGAGGTCGAAGGCGATTCGATGATCGATGCCGGCATTTTCGATGGCGACACCGCGATCGTGCAGCGCTGCGACACCGCCGAGAACGGCAGCATCGTGGTCGCCTTTATCGACGGCAGCGAAGTCACCCTGAAGCGGCTGCGCCGCAAGGGCGCATCGATCGCGCTCGAACCAGCCAACCCGACTTACGAAACGCGGATCTTCGGCCCTGACCGGGTGCAGATTCAGGGTCGCCTCGTCGGTCTGTTGCGGCGCTACTAAGCGACCGACGCGATCGCGGGCCTAGCGATCCTAGGGGCGATCGTACGGCAGCCGCGACAGATCGATCAGCGTCGGCGGTTCGCCCGCCTTGTGCCGCGCCCACATCGCCGCGTACGCCTGCTCCATACCGCGCACCAGTCTTTGCGTGTCGAAGATCGGCGCCACGGGAATGGCGATCGCGAGCCGCGCCTTGAACGCCGCACGCCGTTTGTCGTCTGCGGCGAGATCGATCGCGAGCTTCGTACAATCCGCAATGTCCGCCGCAATCAGATCCTCGAAGCCGGCCGCGGTCAGAATGCTCGCCGCCACCCGCGAGGCGAACGCGGGCCCGAGCCGCGTCACCATCGGCACCCCGGCGCGCAACACATCTGCCGCCGTCGTGTGTGCACCGTAGACGAAGGTATCGAGCGCGAGATCGGCCAGCGCAAGACGGGCCAGATGGTCGGCACGCGGTTTGCGCGCGGCGAAGATCAGCCGCTCCGGCGCGATCCCTGCAATGGTCGCGGCGGCACGCAGATTGGCTTCTCCCTCCGGCGATTCCCGCAACAGCCAGAGTACCGCTCGCGGCACCGCGTTGAGAATTTCGCACCAGCTCGCGAAGGATTCTCGGTCGATCTTGTAATGCGCGCAGAAACAGGCGAGCACCACTGCGTCATCGGGCAGGCCTTCTTCGGCGCGCGTAACGCCCCGCTCGATCCGGGTTTCGTCGTCATATGGATAGTAACAACCCGGCAGCAGACAGAGATGCTCCGCGTAAAGCGGTTGCATCTCCGGCGGCGTCACGATGCGGTCGCTCAGCGCGTAATCGATGAATTCGGCGCCGGTGGAGCCGGCGGTGCCGAGCCAGGTTGCGATCAATATCGTCGGCCGCAACGCCAGAATCTCGGGCCGCGCGAGGGCCGTCAGCCCGTTGATGTCGATCAGGATGTCGATCCCGTCTTCACCGATGCGCGCGGCCGCATCGCGATCGCCGAGCGCCTGCAGATCGACCAGCCGGTCGAACCCCTGTCCGGCGCGCTGGCGCCAATGGCTGCCATCGTTGGGGCCAATGCTGTAGCCGATCACCTCGAACCGGTTTCGATCGTGCCGATCGAACATCGAGGCGACGAGATGGCCGACCGCATGGTCGCGATAATCCGACGACAGATAACCGAGCCGGATGCGATGCGCGGATGCTTCACGCGCGGCCGAACCGCCCAACGGCTGCAGCAATCGTGCATCGTCGGCAATGACCGCGGCGTTACGCCGTGCGACGATGCTGCGCGATTCCTGCGACATCGGCAGCGACAAGGTAAAGAACGGCGTCAGATAGCAGACGCCGCCCTGCTCCGCCGCCGCGATCTCCGATTCGATATCGGGCCATAGCGTATCGAGGCCATCCCAGTCGCACATTGCCTGCGATGCGCGCGCCTTCTGCACACGCACGCGACGGCGCTCCGGCATCAACGGTTCCGCCGCATCCAGTGCCGCGCGCGCCTCTCGATAGCGCCGTTGATGAAAGTAACTGAGCCCCAGGTTGTAGCGATGCTCGCCGGCGCGCGGCTCGAGCGAGACCGCCGTTTCGAGGCAGCGGATGGCGTCGTCCCAGGCCCCCTGCGCGCGCAACGCGAGGCCGAGGCTGGCATGGGCCGTTGCCAGTTTCGGGTCGAGCCGCAGCGCCGTCTGCCAGGCCGCGATCGCTTCGGCGCGCCGGCCCAACTGATAGAGTGCGTTGCCGTAATTCGCCTGCAACCCGGCATGATCCTGGCGGCGTTCGATCGCCTGCCGGAAGACCGCCAGCGCTTCGTCGAGGCGCTGATGCGTTGCGTAAAGCGTACCGAGGGCCGCATAGGCCGCGATCAGGTTGGGTTCGCATTTGATCGCGGCACGCAGATGGCGTTCCGCAGTTTCAATGTCGTTCTGCCGCGATGCGGCTGTGCCGAGGGCGAAATGGGCGGGCCCGTGGCGCGGTGCGAGCGCAATTGCGCGCTTCATCGACTGGCTGCCGTCGACGAGCTGCCCGAGTTCGAGCAGGCACAATCCGAGCAGATAATGCCGCGCCGGATCGCTCGGTTTCTCGCGCACGGCGGCTCGGTAGGCCTCGACCGCCTCGGCCCGACGCCCGGCGCGATGCAGCGACTTGGCCCGGGCCAAAGCCGAGATTGCTCCCTCCGGATTGAACGCCAGCCTGCCCTCCTGTGTCGCTCGTAAAACCGGCGCGACGGTACGGAGCACCCTCGGCGCGGTCAACCGAGGCATGGCTGCATCGGCAGACCCCTCGCTTGTCTCGGCGGGGTTGCTGGTCTAAGCAGCGCCCCTGATACGGCGCGAGGACGGAGGATCATGAACCCCGCCATTCTGGTACCCGGCGGCGCCGGCTATATCGGCAGTGCGGCCTGTCACGCGCTGGCCGCGGCGGGCTTCATTCCCGTGGTGGTCGACAATCTCTCGACCGGCCATGAATGGGCGGTGCGCTGGGGGCCGTTCGAGCGTGTCGATATCACCGATCGCGATGCGCTGGTCGCCGTGATGCGCCGCCATGACGTGCGCGCCGTGATGCATTTCGCAGCACACGCCCTTGTCGCCGAATCGATCCGGCATCCCGATCTATACTTCCAGAATAATTTCGCCGGTTCGATGGTCCTGCTCGACGCAATGCGACTCTGCAACGTCGACAGCTTCGTGTTTTCCTCGACCGGCGCGGTCTATGGCTATCCGAACGCGCCGTCGATCGTCGAGGATCATCCGCGCGAGCCGATCAATCCCTATGGATTGTCGAAGAAGCTGATCGAAGACGCGCTACCCTGGTATGGCGCGGCCTATGGCCTGAAATGGGTGGCGCTGCGTTATTTCAACGCGGCCGGCGCGCTGTCGGAACAACAGATCGGCGAAGCGCATGCCGATGAAACGCATCTCATCCCGCTTGCCGTCGATGCGGCGCTCGGCAAGCGCGATCCGGTTTCGATCATGGGCACAGACTATCCGACACCGGACGGCACGGCGGTGCGCGACTATGTGCATATCGTCGATCTGGCGGACGCACATATCCTGACTCTGCGCTATCTGATGGCGGGCGGCGCATCCGACATCTTCAATCTCGGCGCCGGACGCGGCTGTTCGGTGCGCGAGGTGATCCAGACGACCGAGCGCCTCTCCGGCAAAGCCGGTATCTCGCGGGATGCGCCGCGGCGCGCGGGCGATCCGCCGTTCCTCGTCGCGGATTGCCGCAAGGCGGCGTCGGCCCTCGGATGGCGGCCCACGCGATCCGACCTCGACACTATCGTCGGCTCGGCGCTCGACTGGCATCGCACGTACGCCGCTCGAAATGGCACTGCTGCGCCGGCGCCCATCGAAGCCTGATTACTCCCTGACCGGCCGCGGTTGGCGTCGCACGAAATCGGCGACCCAGGGACGGATGCCGCGCGTCTCGGCAACCGACAAACTGCGGATCTCGTCGGGTTCAAGCCAGATCGCATAACCGCCGTTACGCCAGAGATCGAAACGGTCGATGACGATGGGCTCACCCGCTTCACCGCCGCGGCAAAGATCGCGGGCCGGATCGAGGCTGATGACCAGATCGGCGATGGCACAATCCTCGATGAGTGCGCCAGCCTGCCATGCGATCGCAACCACATAGTTCTCTGCGCGATAGACACAGCCGAGCGCATCGCAGAGCAGCCTCCCATCGGCGCCGTAACCGTCATCCGGCCAGGCCTGTCGCTCTTCCTGTCCGGCCCGGTGCATCCAGATATCGGCTTCGAACCGGTTGGCGCGTTCCTGCGAAAACACATACTCCCCATTCTCGTCGGCGACCGCGACCAGGCGTGCGTCGCCCGACACCAGAACATGCGGTGGCGTCACGAAGGCGATGCTGATGAAACCGGCAGCGATCGGCGCTGCACCCCACCAGCGCCAGGAACGACGCCAGAGCGTCAACCAAAGCCCGCCGATTGCAACGAGCACCGCGCCCCAGAGCGGCATCGCCGGCAGATAGCTGACCGAGGCCGGCCAGGACGCGACAATGCGCGCGGTCGCGAGTACGATATCGATACCCCAACCCATCGGGACGAGCGCGAGCACCTCGATATGGAACGGCATCAGCGCATACGCGACAACCGCCCAGGGCATGATCCAGACCGCCGTGACCGGAACCGCAACCAGATTGGCGACGAGCCCGAACAGAGTGAGTTGACTGAAATGATAGAGTGCGAATGCCGTCGTCGCCGCTTCCGCCACCAGTGACGTCACGGCGACGCCGAGCAGATGAAACGGCAACCGCGCAAGCCAGCTTGATCGACTGCGCTGGCGGAGGCGCCAGGCGAGACTGGTTTCATAGGCGGCAATCAGCGCCACGACCGCCGCAAAGGAAAGCTGGAAGCTCGGACTCGTCAGCGTCTCGGGTTGCAGCAGGAGAATCACGCCGGCTGCCCAGGCGACGAGCCGCATCGATAAAGCGGTGCGGTCGATCATCACGGCGAACAGTACGAGCCCCGCCATCAGGAAGGAACGCTGCGTCGGCACACCCATGCCGGTGATCAGCAGATAGAAGAACGCGCCGACAAAGGCGATGCCTGCTGCCCACTTCTTGATCGGGTAGCGCAGCGCAATCGACGGAATGAGCGCGAGCCCGGCGCGCACCGCGAGCAGCAGGATGCCGGTCACGAGCCCGATGTGAAGGCCCGATACCGAAAGCAGATGCGCGAGCCCGACGGCACGCATGGCATCCACCGCCTCGCGCGGAATCGCGGTCTGCGATCCGGTCATCAGCGCAACGGCGACACCGCCATCGGCATCCGGCAACACCGCGCGGATGCGCTGCGCCACGCGGAGCCGCAAAGCCTCGATCCCGGCGCTCAGCGAGGCGAGATAGGACATTGTTGCTTCCGGATCTTCGACCAGGCGAGGGCCGCCATAGGCGAAACCCTGCGCGCCGATCCCTCGGAAATAAGCCGCGCGCTGAAAATCGAAACTATAGGGCGTCACCGGCAGGCTGGGTGGCGCGAGTTCGGCCAGGAGATCGATGCGTTCGCCCGGCACGACGACCGCGTCGCGTTTGACGATACGGATGCGTACGCGGACCGGCGTTGCTTCCGGTGCGATCCCTTCGATAACGACGTCCTCGAGCAGCACGCGTTGGCCGCTGGGCAGCGCCTCGACCGCGACGACGGTGCCGATCACTTTCACCGGCCCGATCTCTTCGGCGAGCATCGGCGTCGCGACCATGGCGGTGCGGATCTGCGCCGCAAGGAACCCGATCGACGCGGCCGTCAGCGCGATCGCGACCAGCGATCCCGCAACATACCGACGTGCCGCGATCGACAGCGCAATGCCCGCCACGACCAGCGCGAGCCCCATCCAGAGCGGTGGCTCCATCGGCAGCAGGAAATAGAGGCCGATCCCGGTCCCGATAAAGGGCGGCAACCACAGCGCCCAGCGGTCCCGTTCGGCATGCAGCCGGCCCGCCAGCCCTTGCAGGACCGCGCCCGCCGCGATATGGCTCCCCACCCAGTGCACCGGCGCGATCCTCATCGGACGATGATCGGCTTGCGTCTCGCCGGTCGGAATGCTGCAAGGTTGAGCAATCCGATCAAATTTTCGAGAATGGGCCGCTTCCCTCGCCCGGATCCGACCAGCCGGGCGTGGCGGCGCGTCCGCTTCTCCGCTTCGATGGATCGGCAACCGGCATGACCGTGATCACACGCTTTGCGCCCTCGCCCACCGGCTATCTTCATATCGGCGGTGCCCGGACCGCGCTCTTCAACTGGCTGTTCACGCGCCATCATGGCGGACGCATCCTGCTTCGCATCGAGGACACCGACCGCGAGCGCTCGACCCAGGCAGCGATAGACGCGATCATCGACGGGCTCGACTGGCTCGGTCTCGATTTCGATGCCAAGCCAGTCTTCCAGTCCCGGCGCGCCGAGCGCCATGCCGCCGTCGCACATGAGCTGGTCGCTGCCGGACATGCTTACCCCTGCTACACGACACCGGCGGAGCTGCAGGAGATGCGCGACCGCGCCAAGGTCGAAGGACGGCCGATGCGTTATGACGGGCGCTGGCGCGACCGCGATCCCTCTGAAGCGCCGGCTGGCGCGCGCCCGGTCATTCGCCTCAAGGCGCCGCAGACCGGCGAGACCGTGATCGACGATGCGGTGCAGGGCACCGTTCGCGTCGCGAACGAACAGCTCGACGATATGGTGCTGCTGCGCGCCGATGGCACGCCGACCTACATGCTCTCTGTCGTGGTCGACGACCATGACATGGAAATCACGCATGTGATCCGTGGCGACGATCATCTGACCAACGCCTTCCGCCAGGCGCAGATCTACCAAGGTCTCGGCTGGACGCGACCGGTGTTCGCCCATATTCCCCTGATCCACGGGCCCGACGGTGCGAAGCTCTCGAAACGCCACGGCGCGCTCGGCGTCGATGCCTATCGCGAGATGGGCTATCTGCCCGAAGCGATGCGCAACTATCTGATGCGGCTCGGCTGGTCGCATGGCGACGACGAGTTTATCAGCACCGAACAGGCGATCGAATGGTTCGCGCTCGACGGGGTCGGTCGATCCCCCGCGCGGTTCGACTTCGACAAGCTCAATCACGTCAATGCCCATTACATCCGCGAGGCCGGCGACGCGCGACTGGTCGAGTTGATCCGGCCGCGGCTCGAGGCGGCACTCGGCGCATCGCTCGACGATGCCAAGCTTGACCGGCTGAAACACGGCATGGCCGGGCTCAAGTCGCGCGCGCGCACGCTGGTCGAGCTGGCCGAGAACGCGCTCTTCTACGTACGCGAGCGACCGCTGTCGCTCGATGACAAGGCGGCCCGTCTGCTCGATGCCGAAGGCATCGCGCGGCTCAAGCTTCTGGCCGATGCGTTTGCGACGGTGCCGTCCTGGGATGTCGAGACGCTGGAAACTGCCGCACGAAACCTCGCAGAAGCGCAGGGCTGCAAGCTCGGCCAGATCGCCCAGCCGTTGCGCGCCGCTCTGACCGGTGCGGCGGTTTCGCCGGGCATCTTCGAGGTGGCGCAAGTCCTTGGAAAAGAAGAGGTTATCGGTCGCATTCGCGATGCCGAAACGACCTCCGCGATGTCGCCATCGGTCACGTGAGCGTGCTAGGATTGCGCCAGCAATCGGAAATTCTGTCGGCGCGCCGGCAATCGGCGGCAGCGCCGCGAACTCAAGGACCGACTTTATGAACGATGTGAAGAGCGCACGCCGCGTCCAGGCGCAGAACAGCGTCACCCTGACCGACAACAGGACCGGCAACAGCTTCGAGTTGCCGATCATCGACGGCACGATCGGCCCCTCGGTGATCGACATCCGGAAACTGTACAACGAGCACGGCCTGCTGACCTATGACCCCGGCTACAGCTCGACCGGAAGCTGCCAGTCCGCGATCACCTATATCGACGGCGAGGAAGGCATCCTCCTGCATCGCGGCTATCCGATCCAGGAGCTGGCCGAGAACAGCGACTTCATGGAAGTCTGCTATCTGCTGCTGCACGGCGATCTGCCGAGCGCGGAAGAGAAGACCAAGTTCGTGCGCAACATCACCTATCACACGATGCTGCACGAGCAGATCAGCACGTTCTATCGCGGATTCCGGCGCGACGCACATCCGATGGCCGTCATGGTCGGCGTCGTTGGCGCACTCTCGGCCTTCTATCATGACAGTCTCGACATCAACGACCAGTATCAGCGGATGATCGCCTCGCACCGGCTACTCGCCAAGATGCCGACGATCGCCGCGATGGCGTACAAGTATTCGATCGGCCAGCCCTTCGTGTACCCGAAGAACGATCTCTCTTATGCGGAAAACTTCCTGCATATGACGTTCGCAGTGCCGGCCGAGAACTACAAGATCGACCCGGTGGTCGCCCGCGCGATGGACCGCATCTTCATCCTGCATGCCGATCACGAGCAGAACGCATCGACCTCGACGGTGCGTATCGCGGGATCAAGCGGTGCCAATCCCTTCGCCTGCATCGCCGCCGGCATCGCTTCGCTCTGGGGGCCCGCCCATGGCGGCGCCAACGAGGCGGTGCTCAACATGCTGAAGGAGATCGGCGACCGCTCGCGGATCCCCGAATTCATCAATCGCGCGAAGGACAAGGACGATTCGTTCCGGCTGATGGGCTTCGGCCATCGCGTCTACAAGAATTACGATCCGCGCGCCGCCGTGCTGCGCAAGTCGTGCCACGAGGTGCTGGATTCGCTTGGTATCCGCGACCAGCCGCTGCTCGACCTCGCGATGGAACTCGAGCGGATTGCCTTGGAAGACGACTACTTCGTCCAGCGCAAGCTGTTCCCCAATGTCGATTTCTATTCGGGGATCATCCTCCAGGCGATCGGCTTCCCGACCTCGATGTTCACCGTGCTGTTCGCCCTTGCCCGCACCGTCGGCTGGGTCGCCCAGTGGAACGAAATGATCGAAGATCCCTCGCAGCGTATCGGCCGGCCGCGGCAGCTCTATAGCGGACCGTTGATGCGGCATTATTTGCCGATCGACCAGCGCTGAACGGCCAACGCTGAAATGAAGGCGCCGCCGGCAGCGGCGGCGCCGACAGCCTTCAGCGATCGCGGATCATGGCGGTGAAAGTGGCTTCGGCGACGGTCTTGTCGTCGACCCGGGCATCGCCGGAAAATTTCCAGACATTGCCACGGCTGCGCTCTTTGGTGACCAGGATCTTGAGTTGATCGCCCGGTACAACGGGCCGGCGAAAACGCGCGTTGTCGATCGACATGAAATAGACGAGTTTGCCCTCGGCATCCGGACCCAGCGTATGGGCTACCAGGACCGCGGCGGTCTGCGCCATCGCCTCGATGATCAATACGCCCGGCATAATCGGATCGCTCGGGAAATGGCCGATGAAATGCGCTTCATTGATCGTGACGTTCTTGAGCCCCAGCGCGCTGACATCCGTCTTGAGATCAAGGATCCGGTCGATCATCAGAAGCGGATAACGATGCGGAATCATTTCCATGATCCGCAGGACGTCCGCCCGCGTGCCCCCCATTACCTCCTGGCCGTCTGCGACCGTGCGCGTCGTTCCGTCGGACATTCTGCGTCCGCCTCCGATACTACTGAATGCCGGGAATTTGCGTGCTAGGCAGCCGCTGGTTCAGCTGCGTCAACACTTCGTTTGTGATGTCGAACTCATTGGCGCTGAGAAGAACCGTCGATTTATTGAGCACGAGCGTGTAGCCCCGCGCCTGCGCGATCTCGGTCAAAATATCGATGACCGACTGCCGCACCTCGTCCATCGCGGCGTTGAAAGCGTCCTCGAGCTGCTGGCGCCGCAACTCCGACTGCTGGCGCAGTTGCTGCACCTTCTGGGACATCTCCTGCTGCTTCTGCGCAATCGCCTCGGCCGTCATGGTGCCGCGTTGCGATTCGAGCGCCTGACTTTCGGCCTGCAGGGCCTGCTCCTGCTGGGCCAGCTCCGACTGGAACCGCTGGCGCTGCTGTTCGATCTGGGTGCGGACCGCCTGCGCTGCGGTCGAATCCCGCAAAATGATCGGCAGATCGAGGACCGCAACGCTGACCGGGACGGCAGCATCCTGCGCAACCGCCCGCGGCATCTGTGCCGGCGTTGCGATCAGGGTGAAAACGGCCAGAGATGCCAGGACAAAGCGGCGCAATGTCATGACGCGTTCTTGCGGTTAGAACCGGGCACCGACGCTGAAACGGAAAAACTCGACTTCGTCATAGTCTTCCTGCGCAATCGGCCAAGCCAAGTCGACCGCGATCGGCCCGAGGAACGAATTCCACGTAATACCGGCGCCGACCGAAGCCCGAATGCTGCCCGAATCCTCGATGTTGCAACCGACTCCGGTGCATTGCGCGTCGGTATCGGTCAGGGTGCCGAAATCAGTGAAGACCCGGCCACCAATACCATACTCCTCGGGCAGGCCAAGGGGGAAGGAAAGCTGGACACTGCCCAGCGCGAACACATTGCCGCCCAACTGGTCGCCCGTCGCCGTGTCCTGCGGCCCGATACCACCGTCGGCGAAACCGCGCAGATTGTTACCGCCGACAAAGTAGGCATCGATAATCCGAACGTCCTGACCGAAACCCTGGATCTTGCCGGCTTCCGCCGTCAATTCAAGCGTCACGGCATCGCCAAAGGGGATGTAATAACCCGCGGCGACCGTGGTGGAAACATAGCGGATATCGCCGCCGAGGCCGGCCAGTTCGGACGATATGCTCAGATAATGGCCTTCATGCGGGAATACGCGGTTATCGCGGCGATCGTAAGTGATCGTGTGCGTAACTGCGGATGTGAGCGAGGTACCCGCCTGCTGCTGAATGACCTGGGACGCATTGTTGGCCACATCGAACACGTCGGAGTGTTCGAGCGTGTAGCGCCAGGCCTGGCGTGTGTACTCGGTGAGCTCGTATCCGGCACGCAAGCCGAGGCCGATCCGCTCTTCGTTGAACGAACTTTCATCGCGGTCGGTTTCGACGCGGTAGACGTCGAAACCGGCCGCCAGCGGAAGATCCTGAAAGTACGGGTCCGTGAATGCCAGGTTGATCTGCGAGCGCCGGCCCGAGAGGCTGATGTCGAAGCGAAGATCCTGGCCACGACCCAGGAGGTTGCGTTCTCGCAAACCAATTTGCCCGAGCGGTCCTTCCGAGGTCGAGAAGCCGATACCGAAGGTCAACTCGCCGGTCGATTGCTCTTCGACCTCGACCTCGATCCGTACCTTGTCCGCATCGGCGGTGGGAACCGGCTCAATCCGGACGAAACTGAAATACCCGAGATTCTGAATGCGTTGCTGCGTGCGCTCGAGCTTGGCGGCATTGAATGGATCGCCTTCGATGAGGCGGAACTCGCGTCGGATTACCTTGTCGAGCGTGCGGACGTTGCCGATGATCTCGATCCGATCAACGAATACCCGCGGACCTTCCTGTATCTCGAAGAGCAGATTGATGACGCCGTTCTCCGGATCGCGATCGTAGCGCGGGCGCACATCGACGAATGCATAGCCAAGCGTGCCGATGGTGTCGACCAGGTTCTCAACCGACTTGTCGATCGCCGAAATATCGAACTGATCGCCCTCGTCGACTTCGAGCTCGCCATAAAGCTCTTCCGGATCGAGATCGGGCAATGTCGAGATGATTTCGACCGTGCCGATGTGATAGAGAACGCCTTCCTCGACCGTGAAGGTGATGAAGAACGCGGTCTGATCGGGCGAAAGTTCGGCGACGGCGGAGACCACACGGAAGTCGGCGTAGCCCTCTTCGTTGTAGTACCGGCGCAGCGCTTCCTGGTCGACCGCCAGACGATCCGGATCGTAGACGTCGGATGTCGAGAGGAACCGCCAGAATGCAGCTTCCTTGGTCAGCAATTCGCTACGCAGCGAGCCGTCGCTGAAGGCCTCGTTTCCGACGAAATCGATTCGCTCGACCAGCGTCGTCTCGTTCTCGTCGATTTCGAAGATCAGGTCGACGCGGTTTTGGTCGAGCTTGATGATCTTGGGTTCGACGGTGACGTTGTACCGGCCGGACCGGCGATAGATGTCGATGATGCGCTGCGTGTCACTCTGTACGCGCGTCTGGGTATAGACGATACGGGGGCGAAGCTGGATTTCCTGCTGCAGAATCTCGTCATCGATATCGTCGTTGCCTTCGAACACCAGTCGGTTGATGACCGGGTTCTCGACGACCTCGACAATCAGGACGTTTCCCCGCCGGTCGAAGGCGACGTCGGCGAACAGCCCGGTCCCGAACACCGACTTGAAGGCGCGATCGATCGCCGCCGGTTCGAACCGGTCGTTCGGGCCAAGCTGCATATAAGAGCGGATGGTCTCCGCTTCGATGCGCTGATTGCCCACGACTTCGATATCGGCGATGGGGGCACCGTCGAATACGAATTCTTGTGCGCGGCTCGCGCTGGCTACGACCAGCCCGGTAACCAGTACCAGGATAGCTAAAACAAATCGCACTCCGGGCCCCCCTGTCGAACCGCGGTTAGGTTAGCAGATTCTTGAAAAAATCGAAGAGCTTAAGATCGTTTCTGATTGCGAAGAGCGTAAGCCCGACGAGGAAAACCAAGCCGACCCGGAAAGCCCATTCCTGGGCCCGGATGGCCATCGGCCGCCCCCGTACCGCCTCATAGGCGTAGAATGCAAGATGGCCGCCATCAAGCATAGGGATCGGAAACAGATTGAACAAGCCGAGCATGATCGAGATAAATGCCGCGAAGCCGATCAGCTGCACAATCCCTTCCTTCGCGATATCGCCGGCCATCTTTCCGATGCGAATCACGCCGCCCAGTTCGTCAGCCGATCTCGTACCTTCTATGATCTGCCACAACGATTCCAGAATTCGTCCCGATGTGTTCCAGCTCTCGGCGGTTGCCGCACCAAACGCAGCAAGCGGTCCGAACGTGCGCGTTTCTGTTTCCCCCGCAGGGCCGATGCCCAAACGTCCGACGCGGTGAACATTACCGAAATTATCGGTAATCTCGACGACGCTCGGTACCGCGGGAATCGTTTGCGATTCGCCATCGCGCTCGATCGTCAGTTCGAGCGGCACGCCGAGTCCAAACTGCACGGTTTCGGCAACGTCCTGGAAGCTCTCGACCGCATTACCATCGATGGCGACGATCCGGTCGCCGGTCTGCAGCCCGATTTCGGCGGCAACCGAATCGGCCTGCACTTCGCCGACAACCGGTGCCGTGAACGGTTGCCCATAAGACAGATAAAGAATGCCGAGAACGAGAATAGCGAAGATGTAATTAGCGACCGGCCCCGCGACCACGACGGCACTGCGCCGTGCGAGCGACTTATGGGCAAACGAACCCGCGCGCTCGGTCTCGGTCAACGGTCGGGTGGTACCGTCCGGCTGAACCGTATCGTCGCTTTCGCCGAACATTTTTACGTAACCGCCAAGCGGGAGCAGGCCGAATTTCCAACGGGTGCCGCGCCGGTCGTTGAATCCGAACAGCTCCTTGCCGAAGCCGATCGAAAACACCTCGACCCGGACGCCGACCGCCCGGGCAACCATGAAATGCCCCAGCTCGTGGACGAAGACCACGACCGTGATTACGGCGAGGAAGGCCAGCACATAGATAGGGGCCTGGGTGAAAAACTCGATCATCGTGCGTTACGCCAATCATGTTGGGGGAACGGCGAGGCCGCTCCCCGGATACAGGGTTTGCCGCATATGCCGCGATTCATCAATGGCCCGATCGGCGGCCGATCGCAGCCCAAGCCAGCTCGCGCGCAGACTGGTCGATGTCGTCGACCTCGGCCAGCGTTGATGGAGAGCGGGTCGGCGCATGCTCGAGGCAGGTCTCAACGACCCGGCAGATGTCGGTAAAGCGGATCCGTTCGTCAAGGAAGGCCGCCACCGCGACCTCGTTGGCAGCATTCAGAACGGTCGTCGCCCCGCCCCCCTGACGTAGCGCGTCCCGGGCCAAGGCGAGAGACGGGAATCTAGCAAAATCAGGTGGTTCAAACGTAAGGTTCCCGATCCGCGCGAGGTCCAGACGTGCCGAAGGTGCGGCGATCCGATGCGGCCAGCCCAGTGCATAGGCGATGGGGGTCCGCATGTCCGGGGTGCCGAGCTGGGCCAGCACCGACCCGTCGATGTAGCTGACCAGGCTGTGGACCACGGATTGCGGGTGCACCAGCACCTCGATCCGTTCAGAGGGTAGGTCGAACAGATGGCGCGCCTCGATCAGCTCAAGGCCCTTGTTCATCATGGTCGCAGAATCGACCGAGATCTTGGCGCCCATCCGCCAGTTGGGGTGTGCAACGGCTTCCGCCGGGGTGACCCGGCTCATGCTTTCGAGATCCATAGTGCGGAACGGCCCGCCTGACGCGGTTAGGATGATCTTCTCGATCGCGTCGCGCCGCCTGGTGTCGAGCACCTGAAATACTGCGCTATGCTCGGAATCCACGGGCAGAAGCTGTGTATTATTCCGCGCCACCTCGCCCATCACCAGATCGCCGGCGCACACCAGGCACTCCTTGTTCGCGAGCGCGACGATGCCGCCCTGCCGGATCGCCTCGAGCGTGGGGCGCAAGCCCGCCGCCCCGACGATCGCCGCCATCATCCAGTCGGCCGGCCGCGCGGCGGCTTCCACGAGGGCATCCGGGCCGGCTGCGGCTTCGATCCCGCTGCCTGCCAGCGCCTCCTTGAGCGCGGCATAGGCGCCAGGATCGGCGACCACGGCAAGCTGCGCGCCGACCTCTCGCGCCATCCTGGCGAGCGCGGCGACATTGCTGCGCGCGGTAAGGGCTACGACCTCGTAGCGCTTGGGGTCGCGACGGATCAGATCGACAGTGTTGGCACCGACCGAGCCGGTCGCGCCAAAAATAGAGATGCTTCGAACATCGGGCGGCCGTTTCGGAAGCGGTGCCTGGACTACGACCATGCGAGCCCGTTCCCGCCCGAGACATAAAGGGCCCCCACAAAAAGGGCAGCCGCCAGCAGGGCATCGATCCGGTCGAGGACGCCGCCATGGCCTGGAACGAGCCAGCCGCTGTCTTTGACGCCGACATGGCGCTTTACCGCCGATTCAACGAGGTCGCCCGCCTGCCCGAACAGCCCGATGCCGAGCCCGATCAGCCCGAGGAGGCCGACCGCCGGCGCACCCGGCCAGAACAGGCCGAACAGCATGCCCATGACGGCCGGCGCCGCCATCGCGCCGCCGAGCCCCGCCCAGGTCTTGTTCGGACTGATCCGTGGCGCGAGGCGCGGGCCGCCGATCAGCTTGCCGGCTGCGTAGGCGCCCGAATCCGAGGCCCAGACGCTGACCAGTAACCAGACCAGCGCCGCAAATCCGGCTTCCGGCATCAGCCGCAGCAACACGAGAGCCAAGGCTCCGAGACCGATATAGATCACCCCGGCACCGAGCAGCAGGCGTCGCCCGAGCGCCGCATTTCGAGTGGCAACCGCCACACTGGCGATCGCTGAGATTGCGACGACCAGCAACGCGGCACCGCTGCCTTCGATGATCAGCGCCAGACAACCGCCCGCCGCGATCAGCGGCGCGAGGATCGTCGTGATCCAGCCATCGGGGATGGTCATGCGCTGCCATTCCCAGAGCGCGAGCGCCGCAAGGCCCGCGATAGCGATGGCCCATAGCAAGCCGCCCGCCCAGGCGAGACCCAGCGCCACCGGCATCAGCACCGCCGCGGCAATCAGACGCCGCGACAAGGCCGAGGGATCAGCCGCTGGCACCGTATCGACGCTCACGGCCGTGATACTCGCGCAGGGCATGCTCGAGATCGTCCTTGGTGAAATCGGGCCAGAACCGGTCGAGGAAGACCAGTTCGGCATACGCGCCCTGCCAGAGCAGGAAATTGCTGATCCGCTTTTCGCCGCTGGTGCGGATGATCAGATCGGGATCCGGAATCCCGGTGGTCAATAAACGCGACGCGAATACGTTCTCGTCGACGGCCTCGGGTGCGAGCCGTCCGGCGCGAACATCTTCGGCGATGCGGCGCGCGGCACCCGCGATCTCGGCGCGCGCACCGTATGAGAGCGCAATGACGACGGTCAGTCCGCGATTCGATGCGGTTTCCCGTTCCGCCTGTTCGATGAGCGCGACGATCTCGCGGTCGAGCCGCTCGCGATCGCCGATGACCTTGAGGCGCACATCGGATTCCTGGAGCGTTCGGAGCTCCTTGCGCAGATAGAGCCGCAGCAGGGCCATCAGATCGTCGATCTCGGCCGGCGGCCGATTCCAGTTCTCCGACGAGAAGCTGAACAGGGTCAGATAACCGATGCCGAGCTCGGCCGCACCGACCACCGCACGCCGCGCCGCTTCGGCGCCGCGATGATGGCCGGCCGCGCGCGGCAGCCCGCGCGCCTTCGCCCAGCGCCCGTTGCCGTCCATGATGATAGCGACATGGGTCGGCGGCGGCGGCGACTCGGATTTGCGCAGCGGCTCCATCAGACCTGCATGATCTCCTGTTCTTTTTTGGCGAGCGTGTCGTCGACCTTCTTCACATGTTCGTCGGTCGCCTTCTGCACCAGGTCGGCCTGATGGCGCTGCTCATCCTCGGAGATCTTGCCGTCCTTCTCCATCTTCTTCAGTTGTTCCATCGCATCGCGTCGCACGTTGCGCACGGCAATGCGGGCCTGTTCGGCATACTTGTGCGCGATCTTGCTGAGTTCGCGGCGGCGATCCTCGCTCAGTTCCGGAATCGGCACACGCACGAGCTGGCCGTCGGCGGTCGGATTGAGCCCGAGTCCGGCTTCGCGGATCGCCTTCTGTACCGAGATCACAAGGCCGCGATCCCAGACCTGGACGGTGATCATGCGCGGTTCCGGCACGTTGACGGTACCGACCTGGGTCAGCGGCATCTCGCTGCCATAGGCACTGACCGTGATCGGATCGAGCAGATGCGCCGAGGCGCGACCCGTGCGCAGGCCGCCGAACTCGCGGCCCAGCGCCTCCAGAGCGCCGTCCATCCGACGCTGCATATCTTTGATGTCGAACGCTGGCATGACGATGCTCCCCACCCCTCCTTAGTCCGAGATAACCGTGAAGCGACCATTCCCCGCCATGACGTCGGCGAAGGCCCCGCTTTGACTGATCGAGAATACAACGATGGGAATGTGGCTTTCCCGTGCCAGGCTTATGGCCGTTGCGTCCATGACCTTGAGGTCGCGCGACAGCACCTCGAGATAGGTCAGCCGGTCATAGCGCTGGGCATCGGGATTGCGCGTCGGATCGGCGCTGTAAACGCCGTCGACCTTGGTGCCCTTGAGCAACGCATCGCAGCCCATCTCCGAGGCGCGCAAAGCCGCCGCGGTATCGGTGGTGAAAAACGGATTGCCGGTGCCGGCTGCGAAGATGACGATGCGGCCCTTCTCGAGATGGCGGATGGCACGGCGTCGGATATAGGGCTCGCAGACCGTCGCCATCGGAATGGCAGAAAGAACGCGGGTCGGGATGCTGGCCTGTTCGAGCGCGTTCTGCATAGCGAGCGCGTTAATGACGGTCGCCAACATGCCCATATAATCTGCGCTGGCGCGCTGCATGCCCTGGGCGGCCCCGGCGACGCCACGGAAAATGTTGCCGCCGCCGATCACCAGACAGACTTCGATGCCGAGCCGGTTGACCGCAGCGACTTCGGTCGCGACGCGATTGACGGTATCGGGATCGAGCCCGAATTCGCCCGACCCCATCAGGGCCTCGCCGGAAATTTTCAGGAGGACGCGCCGGTAGGCCTGACCGGCCGGCTTGTCTTTATCGGGTGCGGCCTTGGAGTCCGGCATGTCGCGGGCGATCCCCTCTCAGCGGCGGGCACAGCGCCAGATCCGCCACGGGCCTTGACCGAGTCAGGCCCGGGCGCGGGCCAAGCCATCATACACGAAACGCCGGGCGGCCAACCTGCCAGCGCCCGTTCAAGGCGCCAGCGGCCGGTCCGACATCGTTCTCAGGCGTCCCCCTCCGCGTCGCGCGGCACGCCCTCGCCGAGCACCAGGCGGCGGAACCCGGCAATCTCGACCGGGGTACCGAGCTGCTTGGCGAGATCCTCAACCACCTTCTTCACGCGACTTTCACCATCGACGACATAGACCTGCTCGAGCAGGACCACATCCTCATAGTATTTGCGCAGCCGGCCTTCGACCATCTTCTCGGCGATCTCCTGCGTTTTGCCGGAGGTCTTCGCCTGCTCGATCAGCACATCACGCTCGCGCGCAACCAGCGCCGGATCGAGGTCCGCAACCGAGACCGATTGCGGGCTGGTGGCCGCGACGTGCATCGCGATCTGACGCGCTGTTTCGGCGAGCTTGCTCTTGTCACCACTCGACTTGAGCGCAACCAGCACACCGATCTTGCCCAGGCCCGGCGCGATCGCGTTGTGCACATAGCTCGCAATAACGCCGCCCTGGACCGACAAACGTTCGATCCGCCGCAGCGTCATGTTTTCGCCGATCTTGGCGATGAGCTGGGTCAGCGTTTCGTCGACCGTACGGCCATCGGCCAGCTTGCTCGCCTTCAGTGCATCGACACCGTCGGCCTTGAGCGCGAGCGGCGCCGCGGCACGAAGGAAGCCCTGGAACTCTTCGTTGCGCGCGACGAAGTCGGTCTCGGAATTGAGCTCGACCAGAGCCGCCTCGCCGCCTTCGACGACGGCCGCAACCAGACCTTCGGCTGCGACGCGGCCGGCCTTTTTGGCGGCCGCAGCAAGACCCTTCTTGCGCAGCCAGTCGACCGCACCTTCCAAATCGCCGGACGTTTCGGTAAGCGCCTTCTTGCAGTCCATCATGCCGGCGCCCGACATCTCGCGAAGCTGCTTCACGAGCCCTGCGCTGATTTCAGCCATGCACTTCTCTCCTGATTACAAATCGTCGTTTCGGATCCGGACGTTCACAGTGTCTGGGCGGCGGTCCGGCACGAGCCGGACCGCGCGCGCCGGATCGGATACGGAGGTCAGGCCGTCGCGGCCGCTTCGCCGGTCGAGCCGGCATCGCTTGCGATGGGGGCGTCGGCCTCGGGCAGACGTTCGACCGGTGCGTCGGCCTGTTCGCCGACATCGACGCCCGATGCGATCATCTCCTGCTGCAACCCGTCGAGCACCGCATCGGCCATCAGATCGAGATACATCGCGATGGCACGCAGCGCGTCGTCATTGCCCGGAATCGGGAAGGTGATGCCTTCCGGATCGGAGTTGCTGTCGACCACCGCGATGACCGGGATGCCCAGTTTCGCTGCTTCGGCGACGGCGATGTTTTCCTTGTTCGTATCGATCACGAACAGGATGTCGGGCCGCCCGCCCATTTCCTTGATTCCGCCGAGCGCCCGCTCGAGCTTGTCGCGCTCGCGGGTAAGCTGCAGCAGTTCCTTCTTGGTCAGACCGGCAAGACCGGTATCGAGCTGCTCGTCGAGTTCGCGCAGCCGCTTGATCGAGTTCGAGATCGTCTTCCAGTTGGTCAGCATGCCGCCGAGCCAGCGATGGTTGACATAGTACTGACCGCAGCGCTTGGCCGATTCCGCGAGTTTCTCGCTGGCCTGACGCTTGGTCGCAACGAACAGAACCCGGCCGCCGCCGGCGACGACGTCCCGCGCGGCCTGCAGGGCCCGATGCAACATCGGGACGCTCTGTTCGAGGTCGAGAATATGGACGTTGTTGCGGATGCCGAAAATGTACGGAGACATCTTCGGGTTCCAGCGACGTGTGTGGTGGCCGAAATGAACACCAGCTTCGAGAAGCTGGCGCATGCTGAAGCTTGGCATTGCCATGAGTCGGATCCTTTTCCGGTTAGTCCGCCACGGGGTTGTCGTCCGACCGAAGCCGGACACCGGAGCGGGCGCGCGGGATGTCTCCCCGACGTCCGCGACCCCGTGTGAGGGTTTGGAGGCCGGTATTTAGGGCATGGGGGCTGCCGCATCAAGCCCCGAGCGGCCTCCTGAGGTGACCTGAGGCCCGGAACCAGGTCCGGGCGGGGTCTCTTCGCCCTAGATTTCCTGCACTTCGACGACCCCGGGGATCGCCTTGATCGCAGCCCGCCCGGCCGGCGAGACCGCCCAACCACCCGGCAGCGCCATTTCGACCTCGCGGGCCCCGTCGAGATCGAGGACGAGGTTGATCCGGCCCTTGCCCTTCCCTTCACGCGCGATGATCTGCTTCAGGCTTTCGAGCGGGCCCGGCGCATTGAGGAAGACCTTGAGCCCGGCGGCTGCGTTACGGGTCGCCTCGTCGATCGGCTCGATCGTTTGCAGGGTGAGGCGGAAACTATCCTCCTCGTGCCGCGCATCGGCTGTGATGACGACCATGCGGCCCGGCTCGAGCAACTGGCGCGCGCTGAACAGCTGGTCGGAAAAGACCGTGGCCTCGAATACGCCGCTCGAATCCGAGAACTGCACGAAGGCAAACCGATTGCCGCGCGCCGAGGTTCGTTCCTGACGCGAAATGACGATGCCGGCGAGCCGGGCCCGGTTGGTCGGCCTTCCCTGCAGCCAGGTCGCGAGATCGGCAAAGCGCGTCACGTCGAGCCGGCGCAGGCTGGTCACGTAGGAATCGAGCGGGTGCGCCGAGATATAGAATCCGATGGCTTCGAACTCATGCTGTAGACGCTCGAGCGGCAGCCAGTCGTCGATTGGCGGCAGATCGAAGCTCGGCATCGTCTCGGCATCGCCGAACAGATTGGTCTGGTTGCTCTCGCGCGCCGCGACCTCGGCATTGGCATGGCGCAGGATCACATCCGAGCTTTCGAACAGACGCCTCCGGTTCTGATCCAGGGAGTCGAGCGCACCTGCGCGGATCAGATTCTCGAGCGGACGTTTGTTCACATGGCGCGGATCGAGCCGGCGCGACAGATCGCCGATATCCTTGAAGGGTCCGTTCGCGTCGCGGTCCGCGGTCATCGCTTCCATCGCCCCGGCGCCGACATTCTTGATCGCCGCCAGGGCATAGCGCACCGCAAGCTCACCATCGGCAACCGGCTCGACCGTGAAACAGGGGCCAGAGCGGTTGATGTCGGGCGCCAGCATGCGGAAGCCCATCCGCTCCAGTTCCTGCCGGAACAAATTGAGCTTGTCGCTGGAGTGGATATCGAGCGTCATCAGTGCGGCGAAGAACTCGACCGGATAATTCGCCTTCATCCAGGCGGTCTGATAGGCGACCAACGCGTAGGCCGCCGCGTGGCTCTTGTTGAACCCGTAGCCGGCGAATTTCTCGACCTGATGGAAGATGTGGGCGGCCGTATTCTCCTGCACCCCGCGCGCCAGCGCGCCGTCGGTGAACGCCTTGCGCTGCGCCTCCATCTCCGACTTGATCTTCTTGCCCATCGCGCGACGCAGCAGATCGGCACCGCCGAGGCTGTAGCCCGAGAGCGCCTGGGCGATCTGCATCACCTGTTCCTGGTAAATCGCGATGCCGTAAGTCTCGCGCAGGATGCCCTCGAGCGATGGATGCAGATAATCCGGCTGTTCGGTGCCGTGCTTGCAGGCAATATAACGCGGAATATTGTCCATCGGGCCCGGCCGGTAGAGCGCGACGACGGCGATGATGTCCTCGAACCGGTCGGGCTTCAGCTTGCGCAGCACGTCGCGCATGCCCGAGCTTTCAAGCTGGAAGATGCCGGTCGATTCCCCGCGCCCGATCATCTCGTAGGTCTTGGCGTCGTCGAGCGGCAGGTTTTCGAGATCGACCGTCACACCGCGTTGCGACAGCAACGCCTGCGCCTTGGCCAGCACAGTCAGTGTCTTTAGACCGAGGAAATCGAACTTCACGAGGCCGGCGAGCTCGACATACTTCATGCTGAACTGCGTGACCGGCATGTCCGAGCGCGGATCGCGATAGAGCGGCACCAATTCGTTGAGCGGTCGGTCGCCGATCACCACGCCGGCCGCATGGGTCGAGGCGTGACGGTAGAGCCCTTCGAGCTTGATGGCGATGTCGATCAGCCGCGCAACCGAAGGATCTTCTTCCTGCATGGTCTGAAGTTGCGGCTCGCCCTCGATCGCCTGCGCGATCGTGACCGGATTGGCCGGGTTATTCGGTACCAGCTTGCAGATGCGGTCGACCTGGCCATAAGGCATCTGCACGACGCGCCCGACGTCGCGCAGCGCCGCGCGCGCCTGTAGCTTGCCGAAGGTAATGATCTGCGCGACGCGGTCGCGGCCGTATTTCTCCTGCACATACCGGATCACCTCGTCGCGGCGGTCCTGGCAGAAATCGATGTCGAAATCCGGCATCGAGACGCGTTCCGGATTGAGGAACCGCTCGAACAGCAGCCCCCAGCGCGTCGGATCGAGATCGGTGATGGTGAGCGCCCAGGCGGCAACCGAGCCGGCACCCGAACCGCGGCCCGGCCCGACCGGTATACCCTGCCGCTTCGCCCACTGAATGAAATCGGCGACGATCAGGAAGTAACCGGCGAAACCCATCGCGATGATGGTTTCGAGCTCGAAGGCGAGCCGCTGGCGATAGGGCGTCGCGCGCTCGGTGAAGGCGCTGCCGCCGGTGTCGAGGTTCTCTTGCGCCGCCAGAACCGCGAGCCGCTCCTCAAGCCCGGCCGCCGCCTGCGCGCGCAACTCGTCCTCGGCGCTGCGCCCTTCGCGCGTAGGAAAAGCCGGCAGGATCGGCTTCCGCTCCGCCGGCATGAAGGCGCAGCGCTGTACGATCACCATCGTGTTGTCGACCGCCTCGGGCAGATCGGCGAACAGAGCGCGCATTTCGGCCGCGCTCTTGAAGCGATGCTCGGGTGTCTCGCGCCGGCGCGTTTCCTCGGTGACATAGGCGCCGCCGGCAATACAGAGCAGCGCGTCATGCGCCTCGAACATGTCGGCATCAGCGAAGAACACTTCGTTGGTCGCGACCAGCGGAATGTCATGCGCATAAGCGAGATCGAGAAGCGCCGGCTCGATCTGTTGTTCGATCGCGAGCCCGTGCCGCATCAGCTCCATATAGAGCCGGTCTGGAAAAAGGCCGGCAAGGCGCAGAAGGGCCGTTTCGGCCGCTTCCTTCTGGCCTTCATGCAGCAACCGTCCAACCAGCCCGTGCGGACCGCCTGTAAACGCGATCAGTCCATCGGTCAGACCGTCGAGCGCCTCCCAGGCGAGCTGCGGCTGGCTGCCCGCCTCGCCCTCAAGGAAAGCGCGGCTGACCAGTTTCAGCAGGTTCGCGTATCCGGTTTCGTTCTGCACCAGCAACACGAGCTGATCGGGCGCCTGCCGAACCGGACGCAACGCGACATTGCCGTTCTCGTTCGACGGTCGCGCCATTGCGAGCTGGCAGCCGACGATCGGCTGTACGCCGGCCTCGCGCGCCGCGAGCGCGAATTCCAGCGCGCCGAACAGATTACCGCTATCGGTCACCGCGACCGCCGGCATGCCATGCGCAACGCAGAGCTTTACCAGCTCCTTGATGCGGATCGCACCTTCGGACAGCGAGTAAGCCGAATGAACGCGGAGATGGACGAAATTGGCGTGCGACATCGCACGATCATTCACGATTCGCGCGGCCGGCGAAAGGCTAGACCTCGCGGACGCGGCCCTCGACGATCGTGAGGCGCCGATCCATGCGCTGCGCCAGTCCCGGATTGTGCGTCGCGATCAGCGCCGCCAGGCCAAAGTCGCGCACGAGTCTGATCAGTAGCGCAAAGACCTCGTCCGCCGTGTGAGGATCGAGATTGCCGGTCGGTTCGTCGGCCAGCAGCAATTGCGGGCGGTTCGCAAGCGCCCGCGCAATCGCCACGCGCTGCTGCTCGCCGCCGGAAAGCTGCCCGGGGCGATGGTCGGTGCGCTCCGCGAGGCCCACATGGCCGAGGAGTTCGCGCGCCCGCTCGGCTGCGGCCCGCTTGCCGACGCGCGCGATCATCTGCGGTACCGCAACATTCTCGAGTGCTGAAAACTCCGGCAGCAGATGGTGATACTGATAAACGAAGCCGATATGGCTGAGCCGGAGCGCAGTGCGTCCGCCGTCGCCCAGTTTCGCCGCATCCTCGTCGCCGATGCGGATCGTTCCGGAATCCGGCGGCTCCAGCAGGCCGGCCATCTGCAGCAGCGTCGACTTGCCTGAGCCCGACGGGCCGACGAGTGCGACCATTTCGCCTCGATTGATGACCAGCGTCGCATCGCGGATCACTTCGAGCCGCTTGCCGCTGGCCTGATCGAAGCCGCGCTTGATGTGTTCGAGCGACAGCACCGGTGCGGCGCGCTCATTCATAGCGAAGCGCCTCCACCGGATCGAGGCGCGCCGCGCGCCAGGCCGGATAGATGGTCGCGAGGAACGACAAGCCGAGCGCCATCGCGCAGACCCAGAACACTTCCATCGGATCGACGATCGCCGGCAGTTTCGACAGAAAATAGATCTCCGCCGAGAACAGTTCCGCGCCGGAGAGACTCTCCAGCCAGCCCTTAATGGTGTCGATATTCTTTGAGAAGGCGAGGCCGAGCGCGACGCCGAGCCCGGTACCCACGATGCCAATGCTCGCGCCGCTCATGAAGAAAATGCGCAGGATTGCGCCGCGCGAGGCGCCCATCGTGCGCAGGATCGCGATGTCGCGGCCCTTGTTCTTCACCAGCATGATCTGGCCGGAAATGATGTTGAATGCCGCGACCACGATGATCAGCGTCAGGATCAGGAACATGACGTTGCGTTCGACCTGGATCGCGTTAAAGAAACTCGAATTGGTGCGCTGCCAGTCGAGAACGCGATAGCTCGAATCGAGCGAGCCGAAAAGCTGCGCGCCGACCAGGTTCGCCTGCTCCGCATCCTGCACCATCACCTCGACGGAATTAACCGCGTCGGGCAGACGGAAATAGAGCTGGGCTGCCTCCAGCGGCACATAGATGAAGCCGCTATCATACTCGTACATCCCGATTTCAAAGACGCCGATCACCCTGAACGTCTTCATGCGCGGGACGTTGCCCATGACCGTTGTGGTTCCCTGCGCCGAAACCAGCGTAATGCCGTCGCCGATGAAGACGCCCATGCGCTCGGCCATGCGTGTGCCGATGATCGCAACGTCGATGCCGTGAAACTCATCGAGCGCGCCCGGCGTGATGCTGTCAGCCAGGACCGGGTGGGCGGCAAGGTCATCGGACCGCATACCGCGGACGATCGCGCCCATCGCCGCATCGCCGCGGGTCGCCATGACCTGCGCCTCGATGTAGGGCGTCACGCGCTCGACCAGCGGGATCTCGATGACCTTCCCCACCAGCGCGTCATAATCGGGGATCACGCCCGTATTGCTCGAGACCGTGAGATGGCCGTTGAGGCCGAGGATGCGCGACATCAGTTCTTCGCGAAACCCGTTCATCACCGACATGACGATGATCAACGTCGCGACGCCGAGCGCGATGCCGAGAAACGAAAAGCCGGCGATGACCGAGACGAATCCCTCCTTGCGGCGGGGTCGCAGATAGCGCATCGCGACGATACGCTCGAAGGCTGAGAACATGCGGATCAGCCCCGCAGCCGCGAGAGAGCGGAATCGAGCGACAATTCCTCGCGTTCGCCCGTGGCCCGGCGTTTCAACTCGACCGTCCCGGCCGCGACGCCGCGCGGACCGACCACGAGTTGCCAGGGCAGGCCGATCAGATCCATGTCGGCGAACTTCGCGCCGGGCCGCTCGTCCCGGTCGTCGTACAGAACCTCGACGCCCGCACCGCGCAGCTTGCCGTAGATATCTTCCGAGGCCGCCGTCGTCGCCGAATCCGCGATCTTGAGATTGACCAGCCCGACATGGAAGGGCGCGACGCTTTCCGGCCAGATGATGCCGGCATCGTCATGGCTCGCTTCGATGATCCCGCCGACCAGGCGCGACACGCCGATACCGTACGAGCCCATATGGACCGCGGCCGAACTCCCGTCCGCATTCACGACCTTGGCGTTGAACGGATCGGAATACTTGGTGCCGAAGTAAAAAATATGCCCGACCTCGATGCCGCGCGCCTCGAGCAGATCGGCGGGCGCTATCCCCGCCTTTGCGGCATCGTGCCGTTCGTCAGTCGCCGCATAGAGGCGCGTCCATTCCTTCACGATCGGTTCGAGGTCGCCCTCATAGTCCGGCTCGCGCGCGAGCACGTCGAACTTGAGGAAATCCTTGTGGCAATAGACCGCGCTTTCGCCGGTATCGGCGAGAATGATGAATTCGTGACTCAGATCGCCGCCGATCGGGCCGCTGTCTGCCGCCATCGGGATCGCCTTCAGGCCCATCCGCGCGAAGGTGCGCAGATAGGCAACGAAGAACTTGTTGTAGGAGCGCTTGGCGCCCGCGAAATCGAGATCGAAGGAATACGCATCCTTCATCAGGAATTCACGCCCGCGCATGACGCCGAAACGGGGCCGTACTTCGTCGCGGAACTTCCACTGGATGTGATAGAGCAGCTTCGGCAGTTCGCGATAGCTGCGCACTTCCTGCGAAAAGATATCGGTGATCAGCTCTTCGTTGGTCGGACCGTAGAGCATCTCGCGCTCATGCCGGTCGACGATGCGCAGCATCTCCTTGCCGTAGTCCTCGTACCGGCCTGATTTCTTCCAGAGATCGGCCGACTGGATGGTTGGCATCAGCACTTCCTGGCAGCCGGCGCGGTCCTGCTCCTCGCGCACGATCTGCTCGATGCGCTTGAGCACGCGAAAGCCGAGCGGCAGCCACGAATAGATCCCGGCGCTCGCCTGGCGGACCATGCCGGCGCGCAGCATCAGCCGATGCGAGACGATCTGCGCCTCGCTCGGCGTTTCCTTCATCGTCGGCATGAAATACCGGCTGAGCCGCATTGAATCCTCGGTCTCTTTTCGTTGAAGCCAGAGGGCCAATGGGGCCCCTCGCGCGCGGGGGAATGTAGGCAATGGCCCCGGCGCTGTCCACGGGGCCGGCCCGTTGCTTGACGCCCTTTCCGCCGCTCCCTGTAATGCCGTGCGGCCCGCAGCGACGCGACTCGGGCGCCCTGGGGAGGATCGGAGTCGCGATCGCGCAACGCCGCCACAAGGGGGGTGGTATGCTCGACAAGTGTTTCCAGCTCACGGAGCTCGGGACCAATGTGCGCCGCGAGATTCTCGCCGGCGTTACGACCTTTCTCACCATGGCGTACATCATCTTCGTCAATCCGGCCATTCTGTCGGATGCCGGAATGGATTTCGGTGCCGTCTTTGTCGCGACCTGCCTTGCCGCCGCGTTCGGCAGCGCCTTCATGGGCTTGTTCGCGAACTACCCGATCGCACTCGCACCGGGCATGGGTCTCAATGCGTATTTCGCATACGGCGTCGTGCTCGGGATGGGCTACACTTGAGAGGTGGCGCTCGGAGCGGTGTTTATCTCGGGCATCCTGTTCCTGATCCTGTCGGTGACCCCCGTTCGCGAGTACATCATCGACAGCATCCCGAAGAGCCTGAAAATGGCGATCGGCGCCGGCATCGGCCTGTTCCTCGGAATCATCGGCCTGCAGGCCGCGGGCATCGTCGTCGACCATCCGGTCACGCTGGTGACTCTCGGCGATCTGACAAGCTGGCCGGTCGTGCTGGCAGCGGTTGGTCTCGTACTCATGGCGGCGCTCGATGTCTGGAAAATTCCGGGCGCGATCATCATTTCGATCCTCGCCATGACCGCGGTCGGTCTCATTCTGGGGCTGACGCAATGGCAGGGCTTAGCCGACACGCCGCCCAGCATCGCACCGACCTTGCTTGCGATGGATCTCGGTGGCGCGATCGAAGTTGGCCTGATTGCCATCGTGTTCACGTTCCTGTTCGTCGACTTCTTCGACAATACGGGAACGCTGATTGGTGTGGCGCATCGCGCGGGCCTGCTGACACCTGAAGGCAAGCTGCCGCGCCTGCGTCGCGCGCTGGTTGTCGACAGTACGGCGGCGATGGCCGGTGCTGCACTCGGCACCTCGACCACGACCAGCTACATCGAAAGTGCAGCCGGGGTGCGCGCGGGCGGCCGCAGCGGCCTCACCGCCGTCGTGGTCGCGCTCCTTTTCCTGCTGGCACTGTTTTTCTCGCCGCTGGCCGGCATGATTCCTGCCTATGCGACGGCACCGGCGCTGATCTATGTCGCCTGCCTGATGGCCCGCGGCATGTCTGAGTTCGACTGGGAGGACGTGACCGAATATGTGCCAGCCGTGGTGACGGCGATCACCATGCCGCTCACCTACTCGATCGCGCACGGCATCGCGTTCGGTTTCATCACCTACACGGTCATCAAGATCCTGAGCGGCAGATACAAGGATCTGAAGCCGGCGATCGCGATCCTCGCGGTTCTGTTCGTCATCAAATTCGCGTTCGCCTGAACGAAGCAACCACGCCAGGCGCCTGAGCGAAGCGACCGCGTCCGGCGGACCGGTTCAGCCCCGCTGCCAGGCCGGCTTCGCCTTCAATACCCGCTTGTATACCGGGCAGTTCTCATGATGCGCGCCGGGCAGATAGCCGGTGCTCATCAGGAACTCGCCGACGATCTCGCCGCCGGTGAAGCGGAACGTTTTCTTGAAGAGCTTCACCCACTCGTCCTTGGACAGCGGATGGTGCGCATCGAGCCAACCGGCGAACGAGCCGTGCTCCTTGCGCAGCTCGCGGACGCGCTTGGCATTGTCGATCGCCGCTTCGATCTTGAGCCGGTTGCGGATAATGCCGGCATCGGCCATCAACCGTGCCTTGTCGCGCTCGCCGAACTTCGCGACACGATCGATTTCGAAACTACGATAGGCGTCGTGAAACGCCGCGCGCTTCTTCAGGATCGTGAGCCAACTCAAGCCCGCCTGGTTGATTTCGAGCACGAGACGCTCGAACAGCGCATCGTCGCCGTCGAGCGGAAAGCCATATTCGTTCTCATGATAGGGTCCGTGGAATGGATGGCCCGGCGCCGCCTCGCAATAGCCGCTCATCAGAGAACCCGCATCAGGATGAAGATCAGAACAACGTAAATCAGCGCCTTCAGGAACACCATCCAGCGATCGTTGCGGCTTTTCGTGACAACACCCGCTTCGTCGCCGACCGGCCGTTCGCCCGGCCAGGCCAGTGTCGGGATGAAACGCGCGACCCAGCTCAAGGTGCGGCCGGCGGCGGCTGGTGCCGGCTGGAACATGGCAACGTCGCGCCGACGCAGAATGGCAATCAACGCCATCCCCGCGACAAACCCGCCGATATGCGCCCACCAGGCGATTCCGGCGGCCTCGGAATTGGCGGGACCACGGACCGATTGCGCCGCCTCCCAGGCCATATACGCGTTCAGCATGATATCGGCGCCGACGACGAGCGAGGCCGGGGCCAGAATCGGTACGACATTGAAGGCCAGCATCAGCACCCGCGCGCGCGGATGCAGCAAAAGATACGCGCCCATCACGGCAGAGACAGCGCCGCTCGCACCGATCATCGGGATGCGCGGATCGCCGAGAAACGCCTGCGCCAGCGCCGCAGCGATCCCGCAGACGAAGAAGAACAGCAGATACCGGAAATGCCCCATCGCGTCTTCGATATTGTCGCCGAACACCCAGAGCGCGATCAGATTGCCGAGCACATGCAGCCAGCTGCCATGGAGAAAGATATGCGTGACAAGACCGACGATGCCCTGAAGCGGTCCGGGTTCGCCGAGACCGTGGATGAGTTGAAGCGGAAAGAACGCGAAGCGCGGCCAGAAGAACAGATCGAACGTCTGCGCCAGAAATACGAGCAGGATCAGGACGACGATCGTCTGGTTGACCCAGGCGCGCCGGATATGAACCAGCGGATTGCCGTCATGCAGAACCAGCATCGCGGCGGTGCCCCTCCCCTTTGCGCCGGCCGACGGGAAGCATCAGGGCCCGCGGAACGACATCCAGTCCGATTCAATCAGAAAGTAAATGCAGAGCCAAATCGCCACGGTTATCCCCGTGGTGACGACGCCCTTGACCCAGAGCCGCGGATTGACCGGCGCACTCGACGCGTGGCCTGCATCGTCCTGCCGGTCCGGCACGCGTACGCCCCAGGGCAGAACAGTGAAGATCACCACCCACCAGATAACGACGAAGACCAGAACGCTGGTAAACCAGTTCATTTCTGTTCGAGCTCGATCAAGGTACCGCAGAAATCCTTGGGATGCAGAAACAGGACCGGCTTGCCATGCGCGCCGATCCTGGGTTCACCGTCGCCGAGCAGACGAGCGCCATCCGCCTTCAAGCAGTCGCGCGCCGCATGGATATCGTCGACCTCGTAACAGATATGATGAATCCCGCCGCTGGCGTTGCGCTCGAGAAAATTCGCGATCGGCGAAATGGCACCCAACGGATGCAACAACTCGATCTTGGTGTTTGGCAGATCGACGAACACGACCGTGACGCCATGCTCGGGCTGGTCCAGTGGTTCGGAGACGCGAGCGCCCAGCGTATCGCGATAGAGCGCGGTCGCGGCGTCGAGATCCGGCACGGCGATGGCCACATGATTGAGACGCCCGATCATGCTCGCACCCCTATTTCACCCGCACCACGTGGATATCGGTCATCGGCTTCTTACCGTGCGCCGCATTGACCGCCCGACGGACGCCCCGGCGCACCGCTTCGGCCAGGGCATCGTCGTTACTTCGACCGGCACTGTCCATATCCTCGATCGCTTCGCGGATCGCCTCGGTCACACGTTCCTGCAACTGGTTGTCGCCACCCGGATCGACCAGGCCGTGCGCCGAAATCTGCGGATTTGTCATCAGCTTGCCGGCACGGTCGACCACGAGGGTCGCGATCACCGCGCCGCTGGTGGCGAGCCGGCTGCGCGCGCGCATAAGCTCGCCCGACAGCGGTACCAGACTGGTGCCGTCGAGCACCAGGCGTCCGGACGGCACCTCGGCGATAATTTCAGCGGGGCCTGGCGCCAACCGCAAGATCTGCCCGTTTTCGACGACCGCCGCCTGCGGCACCTGGCACTCTTCGGCCAATGCCGCATGCGCGCGCATATGACGATGCTCGCCGTGGACCGGCACTGCGATCTTTGGCCGCACCCACTGATACATGGTAGCGAGCTCGTCGCGGGCGGGATGGCCCGAAACATGCACGAACGCGTCGCGCGTCGTGATGACATCGACGCCGAGCTTGGCGAGATCATCCTGCAACCGGCCGATCGAGCGCTCGTTGCCCGGGATCACGCGTGAGGAAAAGATGACCGTGTCGCCCGGCTCGAGCCGGGCATGGGGATGCTGTCCGCGCGCGATCCGCGCCAGCGCCGAGCGCGGTTCGCCCTGGCTGCCGGTGCAAAGCATCAGCACACTATCGCGCGGCAGAAAATCGAGATCATGTTCGTCGACGAAGGGCGGCAAATTCTTGAGATAGCCGGTCTCGCGCGCCGCCTCTTCCATCTTGTAGAGCGAACGTCCGACCAGCCCGGCATTGCGATTATGCGCCGCCGCAACAACGGATGCGGTTTCGAGCCGCGCAATGTTGCTGGCGAAGCAGGCGACTGCGACGCGGCCCGTGCGGCCGGCGACCAGTTTCATCAGCCCTTCGCGCACCTCGGCTTCGGAGCCCGATGCACCGGGCACCAGCGCGTTGGTCGAATCACAGACCATCGCGAGCACACCCTCGTCGCCGAGTTTACGCAGCGCCGCCTCGTCGGTCAGCGGGCCGACCAACGGCTCAGGATCGAGCTTCCAGTCGCCGGTATGCAGCACGGTGCCGAGTTTGGTTCGGATCACCACGGCATTCGGTTCCGGGATCGAATGGGTCAACGTCACCAGCTCGAGATCGAACGGCGGCAGCGATACATGGCCCGACATCGGCAATTCGACGATCGGCACCTTCCCGTGCAGCGGTGTTTCCTTGAGCTTGCGGCGCAGCACGTTGGCTGCGAACGGCGTCGCATAGACCGTACATTTGAGGCGCGGCCAGAGATAGGGCACGGCGCCCAGATGATCCTCATGCGCGTGCGTCAAAACCAGTCCGACCAGGCTCTCGCGCCGTTCGGCAATGAAGGCGGGATCCGGCATCATCACGTCGATGCCCGGCGTCGTGTCGTCGCCGAAGGTGACTCCGCAATCGATCGCCAGCCAGCGGCCGTCATGGCCGTAGAGGTTGAGGTTCATGCCGATCTCGCCGGCCCCGCCGAGCGGCAGGAAAAGGAGTTCGTCCTTGCCGGGGATCACGCTCTGCGGCCTCCCTTGTTGCGCCGATGAATCTCGACCAACCCACGCATCGTCAGATCCGGATCGAGATATTCGAGCGCGTCGGTCGCGCCGAAGAAGAGCGGCGCGAGGCCGCCGGTCGCGACGATCGTCATCGGTCCGGGCCATTCGGCCCGCATGCGCGCGATCAGCCCCTCGATCAAGCCGATATAGCCCCAGAAGATGCCGGACTGCATGGCCGTCAGCGTATCGGTGCCGATCGCCTTGGCCGGGCGCTCGACGTCGATCCGCGGCAGCTTCGCGGTCGCACTGTGCAGGACCTCGAGGCTGAGCTGGACGCCGGGTGCGATTGCGCCGCCGCAATAATCGCCGTTGTCGGCGATCACATCGAAGGTCGTCGCGGTGCCGAAATCGACCACGATCAGCGCACCCGGATGAGCGAGATGACCGCCGACCGCATTCGCGAGCCGGTCAGCGCCGACTTCCTGCGGCCGGTCGAGCCGGACATTCATGCCGAGTTTGACGTCGCTTTCGCCGACGACCAACGGCTCGCAGCCGAAATGCTGGCGGCAGAGCTGCTTCAGATGAAACAGCGAGGGCGGCACCACGGTCGCGATGATGGCGGCATCGATCGCCGCGCGATCTTCGCCTGCCAGCGCCATGAGCTGCGCCAGCCAGACGAAATATTCGTCGGCGGTGCGCGCCGGTTGGGTCGCAAGCCGCCAATTGCCGCGCGCCGTATCGCCGTCATAGAGCGCGAACTTGGTCAGCGTGTTGTTGGCATTGATCGCGAGGAGCATCGTCTCTCTCACGCCGCCATCATCTGGACATCGCCGGCACCGATGCGGCGGCGTTCACCCGACGCGAGTTCGAGCAGCAGCGCGCCGTCCGCGTCGAGATCGAGGAACCGGCCGCGTATCTCCTGCCCGTCGCCGATGCGCACCATCAGACTGTCTCCGACCCGATGTCCGATTGCGAGCCACGCCTCGCGCGCGTGCGCGAAGCCGCTCGCGCGCCAGGCAGCGTAACCGGCCGCGAAGGATCGGGCAAAGCGCGCCAATAGCAGGGCCGGCGTTGCCTCGTTTGCGCCTGCAGCGACGAGCCCAATCGCCGGATAGGGCGTGTCGGTCGGGGCCGAGGCGACATTGACGCCGATGCCCGCGATGACGAAACGCGGCCCCGGATCGGTACCGGCCGACGCGGCACGCGGCATGACCGGCCCCGCCTCGAGCAGGATGCCGGCGATCTTCGCGCCATCAACCAGCAGATCATTCGGCCATTTGTAACGGATGCGGTTCGCACCATCGGGCAGCAACGACGCGACCGCTTCGCCCATCGCGAGCGCGCAGACGAAACCGAGCTGCGGTGCTACGGCATAGTCGACGCCGGGACGCAGCAGCAGGGAGAGGTAGAGATTGCCCGGCGGCGAGGCCCAGCTTCGGCCGCGGCGACCGCGACCTGCGGTCTGTTCGCCGGCCCAGATCAGCGTGCCTTCCGGCGCGCCCGCCTCGGCCCGATGTCGCGCCTCGTCGTTGCTGCTGCCGATCGTGTCGAAGCGATGAAGCGTGAAGAAGGGCGGCAGATCCAGCAAAGGCTCAGCCGTTGAACAGCGTGGCAGCCGCCGTGCCGGCACTGTGCAGCATCGGCCCGGGCAGCACGAGGAAGAGCAGAATCGCGAGCCCCGTCACCGCGATGACCGAGCCAAGCTTCCAGCCGAGCGGTCGATCGAAGGCTTCCGTCGGCTCATCGAAATACATCAGCTTGACGATGCGCAGATAATAGAACGCGGCCACCACGCTCGCGACGACGCCGAATACCGCCAGCACATAAAGCCCAGCATTCACCGCCGCCATGAACACATAGAACTTACCGAAGAAACCGGCGAGCGGTGGAATGCCGGCCATCGAGAACATGAAAATCGCAAACGCGGCTGCCATCATCGGCTGGGTGCGGCCGAGACCCTTGAGATCGTCGATGCCCTCGAGCATACGACCTTTCTGGCGCATCGCGAGGATGCAGCCAAAGGTGCCGAGGGTCATCACCATATAGATCGTCATATAGACGAGGACGCCGCGCACACCCTCTTCGGTGCCGGCGGCGAGCCCGACCAGCGCATAGCCGATATTGCCGATCGAGCTGTATGCCATCAGTCGCTTGATATTCGTCTGATTGATCGCCGCCACCGCGCCCAGGACCATCGAGGCGATCGCGATGAACACGATGATCTGTTGCCATTCGGCAACCAGATCGCCGAACGGACCGACCATGACGCGGACGAAAAGCCCGATCGCCGCCACCTTGGGCGCGATCGCGAAGAAGGCCGTGACCGGCGTTGGCGCGCCTTCATACACATCGGGCGTCCACATATGGAACGGCACGGCCGATACCTTGAAGGCGAGCCCGGCGATCAGGAATACGAGCCCCACCACCACGCCGATCGGTGCCTGTTGCCCATCGGCGAAGGCCGCCGCAATCGCATCGAAATGTGTGGCACCCGTAAAGCCGTAGATCAGCGAGGCGCCATAAAGCAGCATCCCCGAGGACAAAGCCCCGAGCACGAAATATTTGAGCCCCGCTTCGGTCGAGCGCAGCGAATCGCGGCGGAACGCGGCGACGACATAAAGCGCGAGGCTTTGCAGTTCTAGACCGATATAGAGCGAGATGAGGTCGTTGGCCGACACCATCATCAACATGCCGAGCACGGCATAGAGCAGAAGGATCGGGAACTCGAACCGCGCCATGAATGCGCGGTCGAGATAGTCGAGCGACATCAGAACGGCGAGCGTCGCACCGATCAGGATCAGGACCTTGAGGAACACGGCATAGCCATCGGCGATAAAGAGCCCGTTGAAGGCGATCGCCGGTCCGCCGGCGCCGTATAGAACCAGCAGCAATGCACCGCCGAGCGCGGCCATCACCAGCCAGTTCGCTGCAGCCTCGTCCTCCTGCTTGCGGAACGCACCATAAAGCAGGATCGCCATGCCGACGACGGCAAGGAAAATCTCCGGCAGCGCGACGCCGTAGGCCTGGGCCATCTCGTTACTCTCCCCTCACCCAGTCGACGAAATCGCCGATCATGGCGAGTTCGGGCCGGGCGGATTCAGCCCGCGCGATCTCGAAATTCTCGATCAGGCTGCTGACCGATGGCGCCATGATTTCGATGAACGACGAGGGATAGATGCCCATCCACATCACCAGTACCGCCAGCGGCACGAAGATCGCGATCTCGCGCGGATTGAGATCGAGAATATCCATCAGGTCGCTCTTGGTGAGCTTGCCGAAGATCACCCGGCGATAGAGCCACAGCATATAGGCGGCTCCCAGGATCAGACCGGTCGCGATCAGTGCCGCGACCCAGGTGTTGGCCTGGAACACGCCGACCATCACCAGGAACTCGCCGATGAAGCCGCTGGTACCGGGCATGCCGACCGAGGCCAACATGAACAGCATGAACATGAACGCATAGCGCGGCATCCGATGCACCAGGCCGCCATAGCGGGCGATCTCGCGGCTGTGGATCCGGTCATAGAGCACACCGACGCAAAGGAAGAGCGCGGCCGAAACAATCCCGTGGCTCAGCATCTGGAACAAAGCGCCCTCGATGCCCTGCTGCGTCATCGTGAAGGTGCCGGCGGTCACGAAACCCATATGCGCGACGGACGAATACGCAATCAACTTCTTCATGTCCTCCTGCGCCAGCGCCACCAGCGAGGTGTAGATGACGGCAATGATCGACAAGGTGAAGATGAGCGGCGTGAACAACGCCGAGGCGTCGGGCAACATCGGGATCGAGAATCGCAGGAACCCGTACCCGCCCATCTTTAGCAACACGCCAGCGAGGATAACCGAACCGGCGGTCGGCGCCTCGACATGCGCATCGGGCAGCCAGGTATGGACCGGCCACATCGGCACCTTGACCGCGAACGAAGCGAGGAAGGCGAGCCACAACCAGGCCTGCACCCCTTCCGGAAAGCCGAACGCCATCAATGTGGGAATGTCGGTCGTGCCGGCCTGAAGATACATATAGAGGATCGCCAGCAGCATCAGCACCGAGCCGAGCAGCGTATAGAGGAAGAACTTGAACGCGGCATAGACCCGGCCCGGCCCGCCCCAGATGCCGATGATCAGGAACATTGGGATCAGCACGCCCTCGAAGAACATATAGAACACAACGAAATCGAGCGCGCAGAACATGCCGACCATCAGCGTTTCGAGCGCGAGGAAGGCGATCATGTACTCCTTGACCCGGTTGCGGATCGCATCCCAGCTCGCCAGCACGCAGATCGGCGTCAGCAGGGTCGCGAGCAGCACGAACAGCACCGAAATACCGTCGACGCCCATGTGATAGGCGATGCCGAATTCCGGCAGCCATTCGACCCGCTCGACGAACTGGAAGTTCGAGGTGCCGCGATCGAAGCTGAACCACAATTCGAGCGAGAGCAGGAATGTGATGAGCGACGTCCAGAGCGCCACATTGCGGGCATTGCGCGCCACCACCGCCTCGTCGCCGCGGATCAGCAGAATGAAGAACGCGCCCACCAGCGGCAGGAACGTGACCAGCGAAAGGATCGGCAGATCGCCCAGCATGTCGACTAGTTCCCCCGGGCGAAAAGATACCAGGTGAGCAGCGCGACAACGCCGATCAGCATGGCAAAGGCATAGTGATAGAGGTAACCGGACTGCATCCGGCCCGCACGTCGCGCGAGATCCCGCGTCAGTGCTGCGACGCCGTCAGGCCCGAGCCCGTCGATCAGCGCACCATCGCCGCCGCGCCAGAATCCATAGCCGAGCCATTTCGCCGGCCGCACGAAGATCGCGTCGTACAGTTCGTCGAAGTACCATTTGTTCAGCAGGAACAGATAAATGCTGTGGAACCGTGCCGCGAGCCGGCCCGGCAGATCCGGACGGCGGATATAGAAGATCCAGGCAAGACCGATACCGCCCAGCGCGACGGCGAGCGGCGCGAGCTTGACCCAGAGCGGTACATGATGCGCCGCCTCGATCGTGTCGTTCCCCGGCAGCACCAGGATCGAACGACCCCAGAATTCCGCCAGATGACGCCCGACGAACCAGTCGTAGAACGCGATACCGGAGACGATCGAGCCGAGCGCCAACACAAGCAGCGGCCCGAGCATGATCCATGGCGATTCATGCACATGGTCCATGGTGTGGTGATCGGCCCGCGGTGTGCCATGGAACGTCATGAACAACAGACGCCATGAATAGAACGCGGTCATGAAGGCGGCCGCGATCCCGAGCCAGAACGCATAGAGCCCGATATCGTTATGTGCGGCCCAGGCGGCCTCGAGCACGATGTCCTTCGAATAGAATCCGGCGAAACCGAATATCCCCGGGATGCCGATACCCGCCAGCGCCAGGCTGCCGATCCACATATAGGCGTAGGTGATCGGGATCTTGCGCCAGATGCCACCCATCTTGCGCATGTCCTGCTCGCCCGACATTGCATGGATGACCGAACCAGCGGCAAGGAACAGCAGCGCCTTGAAGAAGGCATGCGTGAAGAGATGGAACATCGCCGCGCTGTAGGCCGAAACGCCGGCGGCAAAAAACATGTAACCGAGCTGGCTGCAGGTCGAATAGGCGATCACTCGCTTGATGTCGTTCTGGACGAGACCGACTGTCGCCGCGAAGAGCGCCGTCGAGGAGCCGACGATGCAGACGACCGACAAGGCGATCGGCGCGTACTCGAACATCGGCGAGAGCCGGCAGACCATGAACACGCCGGCCGTCACCATGGTCGCTGCATGGATCAACGCTGAAACGGGCGTGGGGCCCTCCATCGCATCGGGCAACCAGGTGTGCAGGCCGAGCTGCGCCGATTTACCCATCGCGCCGATGAACAGGAGGATGCAGAGCGTTTCGATCGCGTTGAGCCGCATGCCGAGGAAATCGATCGTCACGCCGGTCATGCCCGGCACGGCCTCGAACACCGCATCGAAGCTGACCGCATCGAACACCAGGAACACGCCCATGATACCGAGCGCGAAGCCGAAATCGCCGACCCGGTTGACCAGGAAGGCCTTGATCGCCGCCGCATTCGCCGAGGGTCGGTCATACCAGAAGCCGATCAGCAGATAGGAACTGAGCCCCACCCCTTCCCAGCCGAAGAAGAGCTGCATGAAGTTATCGGCCGTCACCAGCATCAGCATGCAGAAGGTGAACAGGCTCAGATACGCCATGAAACGCGGCACCGAAGGGTCATGGTGCATGTAGCCGATCGAATAGACATGGACGACGGACGACACGACCGTGACCACGACCAGCATCACTGCCGTCAACTGATCTACGCGGATCGACCAGGAGGCATCGAAACTGCCGGAATCGAACCATGAGAACAGCTCCGTGGTTCGGACATTGCCGAGGAAGGCGACATCCCAGGCAACGATGATCGACAGAACCGCGGCTGCGATCATCGCGCCGCAGGTGATGTATTGCGCGCCGCGATCGCCGAGCCAGCGACCGAAGAACCCGGCGACGATGGCGCCGAGCAGCGGCAACAGAACGATCGCGACGTCCATCCCCGCTCAGCCCTTCATCATGTTGATGTCTTCGACCGCGATGGAGCCGCGGTTGCGGAAATAGACCACCAGGATCGCAAGACCGATCGCGGCCTCGGCGGCGGCCACGGTCAGCACGAACATCGTGAAGATCTGGCCGACGAGATCGCCGAGCGTCGCGGAGAATGCAACCAGGTTGATATTGACCGCGAGCAGCATCAGCTCGATCGACATCAGGATGATGATGACGTTCTTCCGGTTGAGGAAGATGCCAAAAATCCCGATGGTGAACAGGATCGCCGCCACGGTCAGATAGTGGGAGAGACCGATCTCGAGCATCAGATTCCGCTCCCCGTCGGCACGTCCTTGACCTCGATCGAATCTTCGGAACGGCGCGCGACCTGGCGGCGGATCGACTGTTTGCGCACACCCTCGCGTTTGCGAAGGGTCAGCACGATCGCGCCGATCATCGCGACCAGAAGAACCATGCCTGACGCCTGGAACAGATAGAAATACTCGGTATAGACGACCGCGCCGAGCGCCTCGGTGTTGGTCACCTGATCCGGTGGCGGCATCGGCACCGCGCTCGACCCGCCGGCTCCGGGCGACACGATCCAGGTGCCGAGCACCATCAGAAGCTCGACGACCAGGATTAGACCGACCAGCGCGCCGACCGGGAGGTAGTTCAGGAACCCTTCGCGCAGTTCGGTGAAATTGATGTCGAGCATCATCACGACGAACAGAAACAAAACCGCGACCGCGCCGACATAGACGATGACGAGGATCATCGCGAGGAATTCGGCGCCGACCAGCACAAACAGGCCGGCTGCGTTGAAGAACGCAAGAATCAGGAACAGCACCGAATGCACGGGATTCCGCGCGGCAATCACCATGATGGCCGACGCCAGAAGCACCGCCGCAAACAGATAGAAGGCCAGACCCGCCAAAATCATCGAACCGCTCTCTTCCCCATCACCCGATCCACAAAACGCGGCCTTACCGGTAAGGCGCGTCGGCCTGCAGATTGGCCGCGATTTCGGCTTCCCAACGGTCGCCGTTCGCGAGCAGTTTGTCCTTGTTGTAGAAAAGCTCTTCCCGTGTCTCCGATGCGAACTCGAAATTCGGCCCTTCGACGATCGCATCTACCGGGCAGGATTCCGCGCAGAGGCCGCAATAGATACATTTCGTCATGTCGATGTCGTAGCGCGTCGTACGACGACTGCCGTCGGCGCGCGGCTCGGCCTCGATCGTAATCGCCAGCGCCGGGCAGATTGCCTCGCAGAGCTTGCACGCGATGCAACGTTCCTCGCCGTTCGGATAGCGGCGCAACGCGTGTTCGCCACGGAAGCGCGGCGATAGCGGGCCCTTTTCGTACGGATAGTTCAGCGTCACCTTCGGCTTGAACATATAGCTGAACGTGAGACGAAGCCCGGAAAGCAGCTCCGCCAGCAACAGACCCCTTACGCCGCGCTCGACAACGCTCATCGTTTCTCTCCCTTGCGCCCGGTCATTCCGGCAACCAGCCGAATGCCACGAGCGCGCCGGCCGTCACCGCTACCCAGAGCAGCGAGAACGGCAGGAACACTTTCCAACCAAGTCGCATGAGCTGGTCGTAGCGATAGCGCGGAAAGGTCGCGCGCACCCATAAGAAGAAGAAAAGCACGAGACAGATTTTGCCCGCGAACCAGATCGGGCCCGGAATCCAGTTGAACGGCGCGATATCGACCGGCGGCAGCCAGCCCCCGAGGAACAGAATCGTCGTCGTCGCACTCATCAGGATCATGTTCGCGTATTCGCCGAGGAAGAAGAGCGCAAAGCTCATCGACGAATATTCTGAGAAATAGCCGGCGACCAGCTCCGATTCCGCCTCCGGCAGATCGAACGGCGCGCGGTTGGTCTCGGCCAGCGCCGAGATGAAGAAGATGACGAACATCGGCAACAGCGGTACGGCAAACCAGACGGTTTCCTGCGCGCGCACGATATCCGAAAGATTGAGCGATCCGACGCAGACCAGCACCGTGATCATCACGAACCCGATCGACACCTCATACGAGACCATCTGCGCCGCCGAGCGGAGCGCGCCGAGGAACGCGTATTTCGAGTTGCTGGCCCAGCCGGCCATGATGATACCGTAGACGCCCAGCGACGAGATCGCGAAGAGATAAAGAATGCCGACATTGATATCCGCAAGCACCATGCCGTCGCCGAAGGGAATGACGGCCCAGGCGACCATTGCCAACACGAACGTCAACATCGGCGCCATCAGGAACACGATCCGGTTGGCGCCCGCTGGAATGATGGTCTCCTTGAACAGCAGCTTGAGCCCGTCGGCGATCGGCTGCAGCAGGCCGAACGGCCCGACCACGTTGGGTCCGCGCCGAAGCTGCATGACCGCGAGCACCTTCCGCTCGGCATAGGTCAGATACGCGACCGACAGCAGCAGCACGATCACAATTGCGCCGATCTGTGCCAGCAGGATCAGCGCCGGCATGCCGTACTCGGTCATGAAGGCGCTATCCATGGGTACCGGTCCTCGCCTCGCCGCCGTCGAGGAATGTGCGCGTACACTCGGCCATCGTGGGCGACGCGCGCGAGATCGGGTCTGTCATGTAAAAATTGTCGATCGGATAGGTGAACGCTCCAGCCTCGACCGATCCGTCGGTGCCGAACGATCCCCATTTCGCGGGCTCGATCGAACCGATCGCGGCCAGATGCGGATGCGCCTCGTGTAGCTTGCGGCGCAGTTCGTCGAGATTGTCGAAATCGAGCGGCTGGTTCAGCACCGCCGACAAGGCGCGCAGGATGGTCCAGTCTTCGCGGGCATCGCCCGGCGGGAAGACGGCGAGCCGTGTCCGCTGCACGCGACCCTCGGTGTTAACATAGGTCGCGCTCTTCTCGGTATAGGCGGCGCCCGGCAGGATCACGTCGGCGCGATGCGCGCCGGCATCGCCGTGATGACCCTGATAGACGACAAAGGCCTTGCCGAGCGCGTTCACGTCGATTTCATCAGCGCCGAGCAGATAGACGAGCCCGATCTCGCCGCTCGCTGCACCGGCGAGAATGTTCTTCAGGTCGCGGCCGCCGGAACCCGGCACGAAACCGATATCGAGCGCACCGACCCGCGATGCAGCGGTGTGGAGCATGTTGAAGCCGCTCCAGCCCTCGCGGTTCACCTTGAACCGCTCGGCCGCGTTGCGTGCAAGGCCGAGGATCGCCGCACCATCGCGCCGTGCGAGCGCCGCCTGACCGAGGATCAGCATCGGCCGCTCAGCCCTCTCGAACCGGGTGGCGAAGTCCGCCTTGCCGTCGATCAGCGATTGCAGCGCCTGCGGTCCGTCGCCGAGATGGGCGACCGGATAAGTGAGATCGACAACCGGCCCGACCATGCCGACCGGGAAACCGCCGCGCAGATACCGCTTGCGCAGCCGCGTGTTGACCAAAGAGGCCTCCCAACGCGGATTGGTTCCGATCAGCAGCGCGGCATCCGCATTCTCGATGCCAGCGATGGTCGTGTTGAAGAGATAGCTCCCGCGTACCGTCGGATCGATCGCCGCGCCATTCTGCCGGCAGTCGAGATTGGTCGAACCAAGCTTCCCGAACAGCCGCTTGAGCGCGAACATCGCCTCGACATCGGCCATGTCGCCGGCGATCGCCGCAAGCCCCTTGCCGCCCACGCTCTTGACCTTGGCGGCGATGGCATCGAACGCCTCACGCCAGGTTGCTGGCCGCAGTTTTCCGTTCTCGCGAACATAGGGCTTATCGAGCCGCTGGCGCCGCAATCCGTCATAGGAGAAACGCGCCTTGTCCGAGATCCATTCCTCGTTCACGGCTTCGTTCAGCCGCGGCAGGATGCGCATGACCTCGCGCCCGCGGCTGTCGATCCGGATCGAGGCGCCAACCGCATCGGTGGCATCGATCGATTCCGTCTTCACCAGCTCCCACGGGCGCGCGGTGAATGAATAGGGTTTCGAGAGCAAAGCGCCGACAGGGCAGAGATCGATGATATTGCCGGACAGCTCGGACGAGATCGCCTTCTCGACATAGGTGCCGATCTCGAGATGCTCGCCGCGGCCGGTCGCGCCCAATTCCTCGACGCCGGCGACCTCGGTGATAAAGCGGACGCAGCGCGTGCAGTGGATGCAGCGTGTCATCGCCGTCTTGATCAGCGGGCCGAAATTCTTCTCCGTCACCGCGCGCTTGGGTTCGCGATAGCGGCTGCGATCGAAGCCGAAGGCCATTGCCTGATCCTGCAGATCGCATTCGCCGCCCTGGTCGCAGATCGGGCAATCCAGCGGATGGTTGATGAGCAGGAACTCCATCACGCCCTTGCGCGCGTCGCGGGCGATCTTCGAATTGGTGCGGATCACCATGCCCTCGCCCACCGGCATCGCGCAGGAGGCGATGGGCTTCGGCGATTTCTCCATCTCGACGAGACACATGCGGCAATTGCCGGCGATCGACAGCCGCTCGTGATAGCAGAAGCGCGGAACCTCGGCGCCGGCCTGCTCGCAGGCCTGCAGCACCGTCAGCCCTGCTTCGACTTCGATCTCGCGCCCGTCGATGGTCAGTTTCGGCATGTCGCGCCCCTACTCCGCCGCCACGCGCGTACCGCGGAACGCCGCGATGCGCTGTTCGATCTCAGGACGGAAATGCCGGATCAGTCCCTGGATCGGCCAGGCGGCCGCATCGCCGAGCGCGCAGATGGTGTGACCCTCGATCTGGCGCGTGACCGCCTCGAGCATGTCGATCTCGCCCGGATCGGCGTCGCCCTTCACCAAACGTTGCATGACCCGGTACATCCAGCCGGTCCCCTCGCGGCAGGGCGTGCACTGACCGCAGCTCTCATGCATGTAGAAATGCGAGAGGCGCGCGATCGCCGCCACGACGTCGGTCGATTTATCCATCACGATGACCGCCGCGGTGCCGAGACCGGACCTCGCTTCGCGCAGGCTGTCAAAATCCATGAGGATGTTGTCGCAGATCGTCCGCGGCAAACAGGGTACCGACGCACCGCCGGGAATGACCGCCAGCAGATTGTCCCAGCCGCCGCGCACGCCGCCGGCATGCTTGTCGATCAGCTCGCGCAGCGGAATGCCCATCTCCTCTTCGACATTGCACGGGTCGTTCACATGACCGGAGATGCAGAAGAGCTTGGTGCCGGTGTTCTTCGGCCGCCCGAGCGCCGACCACCAGGCAACGCCACGCCGCAGGATGGTGGGTGCGACCGCGATCGTCTCGACATTGTTCACCGTCGTCGGGCAGCCATAGAGCCCGCAGGCGGCGGGGAAAGGCGGCTTCAAACGCGGCTGGCCCTTCTTGCCTTCGAGGCTTTCGAGCAACGCGGTCTCTTCGCCGCAGATATAGGCGCCGGCGCCGCGATGCAGATAGATGTCGTAGTCGAATCCAGAGCCGCAGGCATTCTTGCCGATCAGCCCGGCCTCGTACGCCTCTTCGATCGCATGCTGGAGATGCTGCGCTTCAAGGAAGAACTCGCCGCGGATATAGATATAAGTTGCCGTCGTGCCCATCGCGAAGCCGGCAACCAGACAGCCTTCGACCAGCATATGCGGATCGAAGCGCATGATCTCGCGATCCTTGCAGGTGCCCGGTTCGGATTCGTCGGCATTGACCACGAGATAAGACGGCCGGCCGCCGGTATCCTTCGGCATGAACGACCATTTGAGCCCGGCGGGGAAACCGGCACCGCCGCGCCCGCGCAGCTCGGATTTTTTGATGTCGTCGATGATCGCATCGCGACCGCGCTCGATGATCGCCTTGGTGTTGTCCCACAGGCCGCGGCGGCGCGCGCCGGCGAGCTTCCAGTCGTCGTCGCCGTAGAGATTGCGGAAAACCCGATCCTCGTCGCGCAGCATCGTCAGGCTCCCTGCTTCGCAAGATCGAGCAGCGAGGTGCGCTCTTTGACTTGTTCCGAACCGCGCCGCCCGGTCTGCGAACCGGCTTTCGGCGTCTCACCGCGGGCGAGCGCATCGAGCAACGCCGCAAATATCTCGGGCGTCAGGTCTTCATAAAAATCGTCGTTGATCTGTACCATCGGCGCGTTGCAACAGGCGCCAAGGCATTCGACCTCGGAAATGGTGAAGAGCCCGTCCGATGTCGGCTGCTTCAATCCAACGCCGAGCTTCTTCTCGGCCGCCTCGCGCAGCGCATCCGACCCGCGCAGCCAGCAGGGCGTGGTCCGGCAGATTTGCACATGGAACTTGCCGACCGGCCTCAGGTTGAACATCGAATAGAAGGTCGCAACCTCGTAGACGCGGATCGGCGCCATCTCGAGGATGCCCGCAACGTGATCCATCGCCGCGCGCGGCAGCCAGCCACCGGACTGGCGCTGCGCGAGATCGAGCAGTGGCAGCACCGCGCTCGCCTGCCGGCCCTCCGGATATTTCGCAATCCATTGGCGCGCCGCCGCCTCGTTCGCCGCGTCGAAGGCGAAGTTGGCCGGCTGTTCGATCTGTTCGTTGCCGCTATTCATTGCCCACCACTTAACGCCCACTCATCGGTCGATCTCGCCGAACACGATATCCATGGAACCGAGAATCGCCACCGAGTCCGCCAGCATATGCCCGCGCGAGCAGAAATCGATCGCCGAGAGATGCGCGAAGCCCGGCGCGCGGATCTTGCAGCGATAAGGCTTGTTGGTTCCATCGGACACCAGATAGACCGCGAACTCGCCCTTCGGCGCCTCGACCGCGGCATAGACTTCGCCGGCCGGTACGCGGAAGCCCTCGGTATAGAGCTTGAAGTGATGGATCAGCGCTTCCATCGAGCGCTTCATATCGTCGCGGCGCGGCGGCACGATCTTTCGATCGTCGCTGACATAGGCGCCGCCCGGCATCTCGTTGAGGCATTGCTTGATGATGCGAAGGCTCTGGCGCATCTCTTCCATGCGGACGTGATATCGGTCATAGCAGTCGCCGTTCTTGCCGACCGGAATATCGAACTGCATCTTGTCGTAGACCATATAGGGCTGCGCCTTGCGCAGATCCCACGCAACGCCGGCCGCGCGCAGCATCGGCCCGCTGAAACCCCAGTCGAGCGCGTCCTCGGCCGAGACATAGCCGATATCGACCAGGCGCTGTTTGAAGATGCGGTTCTCGCTCAGCAGGCTGTCGATATCGTCGAGGATCTTCGGGAAATTCTCGGCCCACTCGCCGATATACTCGATCAGCCCCGGCGGCAGGTCCTGATGCACGCCGCCCGGCCGATAATAGGCCGCATGAAGCCGTGCGCCCGAGACGCGCTCGTAGAACTCCATCAGGATTTCGCGCTGCTCGAAGCACCAGAGGAATGGCGTGATCGCACCGACATCCATTGCATAGGCCGGCACGTTCAGCAGGTGATTGAGCACCCGCGTGATCTCGTCGAACAGCACGCGGATATATTGGCCGCGCAGCGGCACCTCGAGCCCGAGGAGCCGTTCGATAGCCAGTACGAAGGCATGCTCCTGGCACATCGGCGAGACGTAATCGAGCCTGTCGAAATACGGGATCGCCTGCAGATAGGTCTTGTACTCGATCAGCTTCTCGGTGCCGCGATGCAAGAGGCCGATATGCGGATCGAGCCGCTGCACGACCTCGCCGTCCATCTCCATGACCAGGCGCAGCACGCCGTGGGCCGCGGGATGCTGCGGCCCGAAATTGAGCGTGAGCGGCTTGATCTGCAGCTCGCTCATGCCGGCTTATCCGTTTTGGGTGCGGCCGCCTTCTCGTCGCCCGGCAGCAACCGTCCGTCGCCGAGCATCCCTTCCCAGGGGCTCAGAAAATCGAAGCGGCGGAATTCCTGCACCAGTTCGACCGGGCGATAGACGACGCGCTTCTGCTCTTCGTCATAGCGCAGTTCGACGTAACCGGTCAGCGGGAAGTCCTTGCGCTGCGGATGACCCTCGAACCCGTAATCCGTCAGGATCCGGCGCAGATCGGGATGGTCGGTAAAGAAGATGCCGTAGAGATCCCAGGTTTCGCGCTCAAACCAGTTGGCGCCCGAGAAGATTCCGGTGACCGAGGGCACCGGCTCGATCTCGTTGGTCGTCACCTTCACCCGGACCCGCTGGTTATGCTTGAGGCTGAGCAGGTTGTAGACGACGTCGAAACGCTCGTCGCGATCGGGATAATCGACCCCGCACACATCCATGAGCTGCTTGAACAGGCAGTTGCTGTCATCGCGCAGGAAGGTCAGCACCTTGACGATCGACGGGCGCGCCACATGCACGATCAGCTGGTCGCAGACGATTTCGGTGCCGCGCACCTCGTTGCTGAGCGCGCCCGCGATGTATTCGCCGAGTTCCTGCAACGCCTCGTTCGCCACGTTATCAATCCCTGCCTAACGCGCGATCGTGCCGGTGCGGCGGATCTTTTTCTGCAGCTGCAGAATGCCGTAAACCAGCGCCTCGGCGGTCGGCGGACAGCCGGGCACATAGATGTCGACCGGCACGATCCGGTCGCAGCCCCGCACCACCGAATAGGAATAATGGTAATAGCCGCCGCCATTGGCGCAGGAGCCCATCGAGATCACCCAGCGCGGCTCGGCCATCTGGTCGTAGACCTTGCGCAAGGCCGGCGCCATCTTGTTGCACAGCGTACCGGCGACGATCATCACGTCGGACTGGCGCGGGCTGCCGCGCGGAACGACACCGAACCGGTCGAGGTCATAGCGCGCCATATAGGCATGCATCATCTCGACCGCGCAGCAGGCAAGCCCGAACGTCATCGGCCAGAGCGACCCGGTGCGCGCCCAGTTGACCAGCTTGTCGAGCTGGGAAACGACGAACCCCTTGTCCGACAGCTCGTCCGCGACCGCCTTCGCGACCTGGTCGCGAGACGGGTTCGCGATATTGGCGGTCACTCCCATTCCAGGGCTCCCTTGCGCCACTCATAGGCGAAGCCGACAGTCAGCACACCGAGGAAGATCATCATCGACCAGAAGCCGAATACCCCGATATCGCCGAGCGAAATCGCCCAGGGAAACAGGAACGCCACCTCGAGATCGAAGATAATGAACAGCAGGCTGACCAGATAGAAGCGCACGTCGAAGCGGCCACGCGCATCGTCGAACGCGTCGAAGCCGCATTCGTAGGGCGACAGTTTCTGAGGATCGGGATTCTGCTTCACCACCAGGAGCGAGGCGATCACGGCGGCAGCCGCAATTCCCACCGCAATTCCCAGAAAGATCAGGATCGGCAGATATTCCCGGAGCAGGGTTTCCATTCGGGACAAATCCTCGCGCGATTGCCGCGCCCGTAACTGCGTACCGTGGGCCCGGATTCGAGCGCGCACACTATAGTGGCGCGGTGCACAGGGCGAAAGAGGCAAGCGCCTCAAAAAAGCGCCGAACGCAGCGGCAAAACAGCCGTCCGATCGGTCTGGCAAACATCCTTTGGTGGATCGCCTGGCCGCGACCTGATGGCCACGGATTCGGAGTGAAGAGAAATGGCGCGAGCGACGGGACTTGAACCCGCGGCCTCCGGCGTGACAGGCCGGCGCTCTAACCAACTGAGCTACGCCCGCGCAACCCCTGTAAGGCGAAGGCGCCTCATGTACTGGCCGGTCCCGGTACTGTCAAGCGCCACACCGCGCGCGACCGGCGGAATGCCGGCCTTTGCCCGCAAGGGGCCGAATGCGTGCAACGATGCGCGGTGGATGACGGCACGGGTGGCGGGCTGGTGGGCGATGACGGGCTCGAACCGCCGACCCTCTCGGTGTAAACGAGATGCTCTACCAACTGAGCTAATCGCCCCTGCCTGGTGCGTACATCGTGCGACGAAACGCTTGTGCGAACAAGATTGCGCCGTGCCGCGCATCGGGGATGCACCGCCGCAACAGGCGAACCCCCGAAATGCGACCGGCCGCCCGAAGGCGGCCGGTCAGCGATCCCGTACGACATGGAAATTAGTTAACAGCGTCCTTGAGCGCCTTGCCAGCTTTGAACTTGGGCTGCTTTGAGGCCGGAATGTCGATCGGATCGCCCGTGCGCGGATTGCGGCCCTTGCTGGCCGCGCGCTTGGCTACTGCGAATGTGCCGAAACCCACCAGACGAACTTCAGTGCCCTTCTTCAACGAGGCGGTGATGGAATCGAAGACGCAATCTACCGCTTTGGTAGCGTCGCTCTTTGAGAGACCTGTTTCGGTCGCGACGACACCTATGAGATCGTTCTTGTTCACGTGATTAACCCCCCTCTCGGTCGGAAAGCCTCTGCAACGGGTATGGGATCCGGTGCGGGACGAAAATTGTAGATCGCCGTTTCCGGCCCCGTCAATCGAGGAACGGCTGATTTTCTGGGCATTTCAGCGGTTCTGACGGCCGCGACTCGGAGGTCGCGGCCGCATGAACATCAGTGGGTTACGAGCTGAGCCCGATCCTTATCCGCCGAGTCGTCCTTCTCGATCTTGGCGACGTCGTCGACATCGGTCCATTCGATCGCCGTGAGCGGGCTCACCAGCGCGTTCTTCAGGACGTCCTCCACGGACGCGACCGGAACGATCTTGAGACCGCGTTTAACGTTCTCCGGGATCTCGGCGAGATCCTTTTCGTTGTCGGCCGGGATCAGAACGATTTTGATGCCGGCACGATGTGCCGCCAGCAGTTTTTCCTTGAGCCCGCCGATCGGCAGCACGCGACCGCGCAACGTGATCTCGCCGGTCATCGCAACGTCGCGACGCACCGGCACACCGGTGAGCACCGATACGATCGACGTGAGCATCGCAACACCGGCGGATGGACCGTCCTTCGGCGTCGCACCTTCGGGCACGTGGACATGGATGTCCTTGCGCTCGAAGATCGTCGGCTTGATGCCGAACGCAGCGGCACGCGCCTTCACGTAGCTCTCTGCGGCCTGCACCGACTCTTTCATCACGTCGCCGAGTTTGCCGGTCGCGATGACCTTGCCCTTGCCGGGCAGGGTGACCGCCTCGATCGTCAGGATTTCGCCGCCGACCTCGGTCCAGGCAAGGCCCGTGGTCATGCCGACCATGTCCTCATTCTCAAGCTCGCCGAACCGGTAGCGTTTGACGCCGGCGAATTTGCCCAGATTCCGGCGGGTCACGGTGACCTTCTCGATCCGGTGCATCAGCAGTTCCTTGACCGCCTTCCGGGTCAGATTCGCCACCTCGCGCTCGAGGTTCCGAACGCCGGCCTCGCGCGTGTAGTAGCGGATCAGGTCGCGCAACGCGTCTTCCGACATCGACCACTCGCCCTTCTTCAGGCCGTGTTCGGTCATCTGCTTCGGGATCAGATGGCGCTGTGCGATCTCGACCTTCTCATCCTCGGTGTAACCGGGGATGCGGATGATCTCCATGCGGTCGAGCAGCGGCTGCGGCATGCGCAGCGTGTTCGCCGTCGTGAGGAACATCACGTCGGAAAGATCGTAATCGACTTCAAGATAGTGATCCTGGAATGCGTTGTTCTGTTCCGGATCGAGCACCTCGAGCAACGCGGACGACGGATCGCCGCGCCAGTCCTGACCGAGCTTGTCCACCTCGTCGAGGAGGAACAGCGGGTTCGAGGACTTCGCCTTCTTCATGCCCTGGATCACCTTGCCCGGCATCGAGCCGATATAGGTCCGGCGATGGCCGCGTACTTCGGCTTCGTCGCGCACGCCGCCCAGCGACATGCGCACGAAATTACGCCCGGTCGCCTTCGCGACCGACTTGCCGAGCGAGGTCTTGCCGACGCCGGGCGGGCCGACGAGGCAGAGGATCGGGCCCTTGATCTTGTTCATCCGCTGCTGCACGGCGAGATACTCAAGGATCCGATCCTTGACCTTCTCCAAGCCAAAATGGTCGTCATCGAGCACCTTCTTGGCGAGCCGGATGTCCTTCTTGATCTTGCTCGGCTTCTTCCACGGAATAGAAAGAATCCAGTCGAGATAGTTGCGCACGACCGTCGACTCGGCCGACATCGGGCTCATGGAGCGCAGCTTCTTCAACTCGCCCATCGCCTTCTCGCGCGCTTCCTTGCTCAGCTTGGTCTTCTTGATCTTCTCTTCGAGCTCGGCCAACTCGTCGCGGCCGTCTTCGCCGTCGCCGAGTTCCTTCTGGATCGCCTTGAGCTGCTCGTTGAGATAGTACTCGCGCTGCGTCTTCTCCATCTGCCGCTTCACTCGGCTGCGGATGCGCTTCTCCACCTGCAGCACCCCGATCTCCGCCTCCATGAAGGCATAGATCCGCTCCAGCCGCTCGGCGACCGAATTGATCTCCAGGAGCTCCTGTTTGTCGGCGATCTTGAGGCCGAGATGCGAGGCCACGGTATCGGCGAGCTTGCTCGGCTCCTCGATCTGATTGATCGAGACCAGCACCTCGGGCGGTACCTTCTTGTTGAGCTTGATGTACTGCTCGAACTGCGAGACGACGGTTCGCGCCAGCGCCTCGACCTCTTTCGGGTCCGGCACCTGGTCTTCGAACAGCTCGATCTCGGCTTCGAAGAAATCTTCGTTCGCGGTGTATTTGAGGATGCGCGCACGCGCCGTGCCTTCCACGAGCACCTTCACGGTGTCGTCCGGCAGCTTAAGAAGCTGCAGCACAGTGCCGACCGTCCCGACGGTATAGATCTCGTCGGACTTCGGATCGTCCTGGGCGGCATCCTTCTGGGTGACCAGCAGGATCTGCTTGTCGTCTCGCGTCACTTCTTCAAGCGCACGGACCGACTTCTCGCGCCCTACGAAGAGCGGCACGATCATATGCGGAAAGACCACGATGTCCCGAAGGGGAAGGACCGGCAACACCTGGCCACGTTTTTCGTCTGTCATAGGTCCTCGTCGGTAAGAGCGCGCCGACGGAACTTTTACCGGCGGCCGCTGTTATGTGTCTCCCCAAATAATCACTGAGAGACCCCGTTCAAGGGGACGGTCAGGCGCCCGTGCCGGCGTCCTCGCGTCGTTCGGCATAGATGTAGAGCGGCGTCGCCTGCCCCTCGACCACCTCTTTGCCAATGACGATCTCCTCCACCCCATCGAGGCCCGGCAGGTCGAACATCGGCTCGAGCAGGATACCTTCCATGATCGATCGCAGGCCGCGCGCACCGGTTTTGCGCAAAATTGCCCGCTTCGCGATGCTGCCCATCGCCTCGTCGGTGAACTTGAGGCGGATGTCGTCCATCTCGAACAGCCGCTGATATTGCTTGACCAGGGCGTTCTTCGGACGGGTGAGAATCTCGACCAGCGCACCCTCGTCCAGATCCTCGAGGGTCGCCACCACCGGCAGACGGCCGATGAATTCCGGGATCAGGCCGAACTTGAGCAGGTCTTCGGGCTCGACTTCTTTAAGCACGGCCCCCGTCGAACGTTCGTCGGGTGCGCGCACGTCGGCGCCGAAGCCGATCGATGCCGCTGTATTGCCGCGCGCGCTGATGATCTTCTCCAGACCCGAGAAGGCACCCCCGCAGATAAACAGGATGTTCGTCGTGTCGACCTGGAGGAACTCCTGCTGCGGATGCTTGCGCCCGCCCTGGGGCGGGACCGAAGCGACCGTGCCTTCCATGATCTTGAGCAGCGCCTGCTGCACGCCTTCGCCCGACACGTCGCGCGTGATCGACGGGTTGTCGGACTTGCGGCTGATCTTGTCGACCTCGTCGATATAGACGATGCCGCGCTGCGCGCGCTCGACATTGTAGTCGGCCGCCTGCAGCAGCTTGAGAATGATGTTCTCGACGTCCTCGCCGACATATCCGGCTTCGGTAAGCGTCGTCGCATCGGCCATCGTGAACGGCACGTCGATGATGCGCGCCAGCGTCTGCGCGAGTAGCGTCTTGCCACAGCCTGTCGGACCAACCAGCAGGATGTTCGACTTCGCCAGCTCGACGTCGTTGCTCTTCGAGCCGTGCGCGAGACGCTTGTAGTGATTGTGGACCGCGACCGAGAGGACGCGCTTGGCATGGTCCTGGCCGATCACGTAATCGTCCAAAACCTTGCAGATGTCGCGCGGGGTCGGCACACCGTCGCGCGACTTGACCAGCGCGCTCTTGTGCTCCTCGCGGATGATGTCCATGCACAGTTCAACGCATTCATCGCAGATGAATACGGTGGGACCCGCAATGAGCTTACGCACCTCATGCTGGCTCTTTCCGCAGAAAGAGCAGTAGAGGGTGTTCTTGCTGTCGCTGCTGCCGGACTTGTTCATCGGGAGCCGTTCCGTGGACGATTCATCCCTGTGGCATTCATGTTACGCATAGCCTCGGGCGGCGCACAATGGCCTATTAGCCCGGTAAGCCGCCATTCCCGGGCAGTGACAATGGTCTTTACGCCGATACCGCAACCTGCGACTCGACATCAGGACGCTCGGAGACGACCTCGTCGATCAGTCCAAACTCCTTGGCGCGCTGCGGCGTCATGAAGTTATCGCGCTCCATCGATTCCTCGACGACGGAGAGCGGCTGGCCGGTGTGGCGGCAGTACATCTGATGCAGCCGCGCCTTGATCGCCAGGACCTCCCGCGCATGGATTTCGATGTCCGTCGCCTGGCCCTGATAACCGCCTGAGGGCTGATGGATCATGATTCGCGAGTTCGGCAGGCTGAAGCGCTTGCCCTTCGCGCCGGCCGTCAGCAGCAGCGAACCCATCGAGGCAGCCATGCCGATGCAGACGGTCGAGATGTCCGGCCGGATGTACTGCATGGTGTCGTACATCGCGAAACCGGAGCTGACCACGCCGCCGGGCGAGTTGATGTAGATCGAGATATCTTTCTTCGGATTCTCGGCTTCGAGAAACAGAAGCTGCGCGCAGACCAGGCTCGAGATCGGATCGTTGACCGGCCCGACCATGAAGATGATCCGCTCCTTGAGGAGGCGCGAATAGATGTCGTAAGCGCGCTCGCCACGGTTGGTCTGTTCGACCACCATCGGGATCAGCGCGTTGTAATAATGTTCGACCGGGTCTCTCATCGCTCGTTCCTTCCAGTCTCTCGTCCGTCTTGTCGGGTCAGGAGCCTCGCGTCCTTACGCGCCGGCGTTCTCGCCACCCTCTTCTTTCGGTTCGGCCCCGAACTCGGCCACCAGCTCCTTCGGCGACAGCTTGCGTTCCTTCACGTCGGCCAGCTCGATGATGTGGTCGACGACCTTGTCCTCGAAGAGCGGCGCGTGAAGCTGCGCCAGCGCCTGCGGCTGACGCTGATAATACTCCACGACCTGCTTTTCCTGTCCAGGATACTGCCTTGCCTCGGCCATGACCGCGCGGGTCAGGTCCTCCTGCGAGACCTCTATATTGTTCACGCGACCCACTTCTGAAAGGAGCAGGCCGAGCTTTACCCGACGCTCGGCGATGTCGCGGTACTCCTTGCGAAGCTGCTCTTCCGTCTTGTCCTTGTCTTCGGCGTCGAGACGGCCCGCCTTCTGGTCGGCCTCGATCTGCCGCCAGATCGCCTCGAACTCCGAATCGACCAAACCGGCCGGAAGCTCGAAACTATGTTTTTCGGCGAGCTGGTCGAGAAGCTGGCGCTTCATCCTTGAGCGCGTCAGCGAGCGGTACTCCCGCCCCATATGCTCGCGCACCGTGTTGCGCATCGCGTCCAGCGATTCCAGACCGAACGACTTGGCAAGCTCCTCGTTCACCTCGACCGGCTTGGGTTCGCGGATCTCCTTGATCGTCACGTCGAACTGGACCGACTTACCCTTGAGATGCTCGGCCGGATACTCTTCCGGGAATGTGACATCGACGACCGCCTGCTCGTTCGCATTCTTGCCGATGAGCTGTTCCTCGAAACCCGGAATGAAACTCCCGGAACCGAGCGCCAGATGATGGTCGGTCGCACTGCCACCGTCGAACGGTTCGCCATCGAGCTTGCCGACGAAATCGATCACGATGACGTCTTCCTTCTGCGCCGGCCGCGGCGTTGCGATCGGCTCGGAATTGCGCTGGCGTGAGGCCATGCGCTTCAGTTCTTCCTCGATGTCTTCGTCGGGCACGTCGACCGCGATGCGCTCGAGCGAGATCGACTTGAAATCGACCGGCTGAATCTCGGGAAACAGATCGACGCTCATCGTGTATTCGAGGTCGCCTTCCTCGGGGAACGACACGATCTCGATCTTCGGCTGACCGGCTGCCCGCAGACCACGCTCGTTCATCACCTTCGATGAGCTGTCGGTGACCGCGCGCTCGACAACGCGCGGCATGATGTTGCCGAGGAAGCGCTGCTTGAGCACCGGCATCGGAATCTTGCCCGGGCGGAACCCCGGAATCTTCGCGCTCTTGCCCATCTCGGCGAGCTCGGAAGCGATCTCGGTCTGTAGCTGCGAAGCCGGCACCACGACCTTGTAGTCGCGCCGCAGACCCTGATTGTTCGTCTCTGTTACCTGCATGTTCATCGTCCGTCGTGATCCAGCTATGGCCGCGTCTGGCGGCGTTCCTGCGTCGGGAAGCATTGGGCAAGAGCAGTCGCAACCTGGTGCGGGCGGAGGGACTCGAACCCCCACGACTTACGTCACCAGAACCTAAATCTGGCGCGTCTACCAGTTCCGCCACGCCCGCCGCCGCTTAACCGGGCGTCGAGCCCACGCCCGGACCGGGCCATGTAACGTACGGAACCCTGCGATACAACTGAAATCAGGCCGGCGCCGGCGCTCGCGGACCTATATCGGCCGGCCCGCGAGCCGCGCAAGATACCGCACAGATTCGGGCACCGCCCCGGCCAAATCTTCGGCAATCAGACCCGGTCCGTGGCCACGCGCCGCCGCCGCCTGGAACCAGCAGGCGGCGGCCGCCGCCCAGAGCGCATCGAGGCCCTGCGCCATCAATCCGAGCGCGAGGCCGGCCAGCACGTCGCCGCTGCCGCCCGTTGCGAGCGTCGGCGGGCCAAGCGGGCTCAGGATCGCCGTTCCGTCCGGCGCGGCGATGACCGTGTCCGCGCCCTTCAGCAGCACCACGGCATTGGAACGCGCGGCGGCCGCGCGGACCCGGCTCAGCCGATCGCCGTTCAGATCGGGAAACAGCCGCTTGAACTCACCCTCATGCGGCGTCAGCAGGCAGCTCGGATCGAGCCGGCCAAACAGCGTGTCCGGCATTTCGGCGAACAAAGTCAGCGCGTCGGCATCGAAGACGCAGGGTTTGCCCGCCGCCCGCGCGATCAGAGTGCGCCGGCGCACCGCATCGTCGAGCCCGGCGCCTGGCCCCACCAGAACGGCGGTGACCCGCGGATCGCCGACCAATCGTTCGAACGAAGCGTCGTCTCGCATCGCACGCACGATCGCGCCGGGTTGATCGGCGGCATAGATCGGCACCGCTTCGGGCGGGCTCGCGATCGTGAGCAGTCCAGCGCCGACCCGTCGCGCGGCGTGAGCGGCCAACCGCGCCGCACCGGTCATGGCCGCACCGCCGAGCAGGACCGCGTGGCCACGCGTGTACTTGTGGTCGGCGGTACCGCGAAACGGAAACCGCTCGAGCCAGAGCCCCGGCGCGTTCAGCGCTGTGTCGGGTGCGATCTCGGTCAGAACGGACGCGGGAATACCAATATCGGCGATCTCGAGCCGACCGCAGAAAGATCGACCCAGATCGAGAAAATGGCCCGGCTTCGGGCGGAAGAACGTGACCGTGAGTTGGCAACGGGCGGCAATGCCGAGCACCTGGCCATTACTACCCGAAACGCCGCTCGGAATGTCGATTGCTGCGCAATCGAGACCGCGCGCAATAACCTCTTCGAGCAGCGCCCGCGCTGCGCCCTCCGGCGGCCGGTCGAGCCCGGTGCCGAACAGCCCGTCGACGACGAGGGCCGCGTTATCGAGCGAGGCCGGATCGGCGGGCGCTTCGGGGCCCTGCCAGGCGGATGCCGCCTTGGCTGCATCGCCCCGCATTCCAGTGCGCCCATCAAGCCGGATCAACCGGACCGGCCAGTCCTGCGCCTGCAACAGCCGCGCGACCACGAAACCGTCGCCACCATTGTTTCCCGGCCCGCAAAGGACCGCGACCGGCCGGGCAGACCAGCGCCGCATGATCGCAGCCGCGACCCGGGCCCCGGCTGCCTCCATGAGCGCGATACCGGACTTGCCGCCGGAAATCGCGAGCCGGTCGGCCCCGGCCATTTCGGCCGGGCTTAGAACAGCATGATCGTTGAAGGCGGCAGGCCGCACGTCGCCTGTGGATGGCAGCCTCGGGCGGGATGCCATTGATCTATCCGGATCAGCCCGCAGCGGCCCCGCCGCGCGCGACCGAGATACGCCGGAGCGCGCTCTCGCGCAGCATGCCGAGATCGGCGCTTCCGAGCACCATCTGGAAGCCATCGGCGAACAAGGCCGGCGCCGGTCGGGCGGCGGTCTCGATCGTGCCGAGCCAGCGGCCGGCTCGCCTGGCGACCTGTTCGACATGGGCGATCGCCGTGCGCGCTTCGGGATGATCGGGCTGGCCCAGATACCCGAGATTGGCGGAGAGGTCGTACGGGCCGACGAACAGCATGTCGATGCCGTCGACCGCCACGATCTCCTCGATTGCCTCAACCCCGGCGCGGGTCTCGATCTGGCAGATCAGCAGGGTCTTGTGGCGGCCTTCGGCCAGATAATGCTCGGTATGGACGCCGTACTCCGAGGCACGGACGACCGGCACCGCGACCCCGCGAACGCCTTCGGGCGGGAAGCGGAATGCCCGGACCGCCGCCTCGGCTTCGGCCCGGCTCGAAATTGCCGGGATCATGATGCCGTCGATGCCGATATCGAGCGCACGTTTAACCATCACCGGATCGTTCGCCGCGATCCGCATCAGCGCCGCCACCCCCCGGCCCTGCACCGCGATCGCCATCGCCTGCGCGGTCTCGAACCCGACGGGACTGTGTTCGCCGTCGATCATCAGGCAGTCATAGCCGCAGGCGGCCAGCAGATCGGCGACAACCAGGCTGCCGGCGTTCAGGAAGCTGCCATAAACACCGCGCCCGGCGGCCAGCGCCGCCCGCACATCTCTTGGCACAATAATGTCCTTAAATCAGTTTGTTACAGACTGACATTGAATTGATTCCGCACGTTGGCGAAGGCGCGCGCAAAGGGTATCGGCATCGGCCACCGAAGCAAGCGGCCCACCAAGAATAAGGTACTTACCATCGGCGCTCTGCACCATGCGCGGGCTGACCGGCCCCAACTCGTTCGGGAACGCGACCTTGAGGATCGACCAGGCCTGCTCGGCCTGCACGGGGGTCTCCGCACGCCCGAGCAGGACGAACACACCGCCCGGGATCTCGTCGGTCGCCTGTCCTTCATCGCTGGGCGGCGGGATGTCGGGCAGCGCCGATTCCTGCGCGGCGCTTTCATCCGTCGCTTCTTCCGTCAACGCGTCGGTCGCAGCGGTAGCGTTTTCCTCAGCCGTTTCGGCGTTGGGATCGGCCCATTCACTGCTGGCGAGCGGCTCGGTCGTCACCTCGGGTTCGGCAACCGCCGGTTCGGGTACAGCGACGATCTCCGGTTCGGGCTCAGGTTCAGGTTCGGCGGCAGGTTCTTCGGTTGGTTCGACGACGAGGATCTCGACCTCTTCTTCGGTCGTGGATTCAGTGTCCTCTTCAGATACGGTCGGCGTCGTTTCGGTTGATTCAGCGGTGGTTTCAGTGGCAGCCGTCGGCGTTTCAGACGTGCCTGCCGCCGCCGCATCCATGTCGTCGAGCCGGCGCTGGGCCAGCCCATGGCCCGACCCAGCGGCGATGGTATACCAGCGGCGTGCCTCGTCGTTGCTCTGCGGCACACCCATGCCCCGCGCATGGAGTTCGCCCAGCGCAAACTGTGCATCGACCGAGCCATTATTCGCCGCTTCGGCGAACCACCAGGCGGCCTCGTTGAAATCCGGTTCCGGAATGCCCTGACCGCGGAAAAAGAGGAGTGCGAGGTTGAATTGCGCCTGCGGATGGCCGGCTTTGGCCGCAACCGTCCAGAGCCGGTAAGCCTCGCCGACATCCTTGGTGACGCCGCGCCCGTCGGCATACATCAGCGCGAGATTGTTCATCGCAGCGGTTTCGCCCTGGTTCGCCGACGCGCGATAGAGTTCGGCCGCGCGTGCGAAATCCTGAGCGGGCACGCCCTGCCCGCTCTCATAGAGCATCCCGAGCGCGTGTTGCGCCTTGGCATCGCCGGCCGCGGCCAGCGGCTCCCAGATCCCGGCCGCGCGGGGATACTCGGCCCGATCGAAGGCGACCAGGCCGTCCTCATAGGACTGGGCCTCTGCCGCGGGGCTCGCCAGGAGCACCCCCAAACCGATCAGAAACACTCTCAAGAAACTCGAATATCTCATTTCAAAACCTTACCTTTTTAGAATTCTTAATGAAGCCGTTCAGCATTGCTGGCAGACGTCTCGGGCCGCGTCGATGTCGGCCCTGCCTGATGATGCACCATCTTCCAGGCCCCGTCGCGGCGGGCGAAAACATTGGTCGCGATCAGGCAAGTTTCGCCGATCTGCTCGAAGCAAATGACGAACCCGACCTCGCCCAAGAGAAAGGCGTTGGGCGCGAGGCACACGATGTTCGGCGCCTGCGGGCTGTCGAAGATCGCACGCCAGCTTTCGATGATGCGGCGACGCTCGTTTAACGCGCCCCAGCCCGGATGGATGCAGGCGATCGGCCCATCCGATGCCCAGAGCGCCTCCATGGCTGCGGCATCGTGGGTCGCGAACGCCCGGTAGAAGGCGTCGTTGGCGGCAATGAGATCGCGTTCCGACATAACCCGCGAGCCTAATCGCGGCGAGGGATTCGGAAAAGCTTTCGGATTTGCAGGCGTTGAGGGGAATGGGGCGAGTGACGGGACTTGAACCCGTGACATCCAGATCCACAATCTGGCGCTCTAACCACCTGAGCTACACCCGCCATTCCGAGAGGGCGTCGGTCTATCCTTCCCCCGCCCCGCGCGTCAAGTCGCCGCAAGGCGATCCACCGTCGCAACAAAGCCTTTGCGCGATACGGGTTTCCGATTAACAAGAGGCCTCTTTCAACCGCCTGGTCAAATCCGGCTCATAACAATCACGACGGGGGAGCGTTACGTCTCATGTTGCAGTTGGCCCAAGGGATGAGCCGGCTCGGTACCGAGTCCGCCTTCGAAGTTCTCGCCCGCGCGAATGCACTGGCCGCCGCCGGCAAGTCGATCATCAATCTCGGCATCGGCCAGCCCGATTTCAAAACCCCGGCGCATATCGTCGACGCCGCCTGCAAGGCGCTGAAGGATGGGCATCACGGCTACACGCCGGCGAACGGCCTGCCGATCGTGCGCGAAGCGGTCGCGGCCGATCTGAAGAAGCGCCACGGCGTTACCGTCGATCCGGCGCAGGTCGTCGTCGTTCCGGGCGGGAAAGTCACGATGTTCTTCGCCGTGCTGATGTTCGGCGAGCCGGGTGCGGAGATCATTTATCCCAATCCGGGTTTCCCGATTTACGAATCGGTCATCAAGTTCACGGGTGCAACCGCCGTGCCGCTGCCGCTCCTGGAGAAGAACGGGTTCGGTTTCTCGGCCGACGATCTTCTCTCGCGCATTACCGACAAGACGCGCCTCATCATCATCAACAGCCCGGCCAATCCGACCGGCGCCGTCACCGAAGACGAGGAGATGCGCAAGCTGGTGAAGGGGCTCGAGAAGTTCCCGAATGTCTGCGTCATGTCGGACGAGATCTACAGCGAGATCCTCTATGAGGGCCGCAAGCATCTCAGCCTGCTGACCTTCGAGAGCATGCGCGACCGCACCATCATGCTCGACGGCTGGTCGAAGACCTACGCGATGACCGGCTGGCGCATGGGTTACGCCGTGTGGCCCGGCAAGCTCGCCGAACTCGCGACGCGGCTTGCGATCAACTGCCATTCCTGCGTCAACGCCTCGGCACAGTTCGCCGGCCTCGCCGCCCTCACCGGTCCGAAGGACGACGTCGCCAAGATGTGCAAGGCATTCGACGAGCGTCGCAAATTCGTCGTGAAGGCGCTGAACGACCTGCCGGGCGTTTCCTGCGTCGATGCGCTGGGCGCGTTCTACGTATTCCCGAACATCAAGGGGACCGGCATGACCTCGAAGCAGGTCGAGGAAGGCCTGCTCAACGATGTCGGCATCGCGACCATCGCCGGCACCAGCTTCGGCGCGCATGGCGAAGGCTATCTCCGCGTCTCCTACGCGAACAGCCTCGAGAACATCGCGGAGTCGATGAGCCGCATGGGCCAGTGGCTGCAGGCGAAGGGCGTGAAGGCGGCTTAACGCGGCGGCCGATCGGGCAGCACGATTTCTCCAGGCGGCTAGCCCCGCTACCAGTGCGTCTTGCGCCCCTTCTTGTGGTGCGTGGCATACGATTCCGCGAGCAGGCACAACAGCTCGAAGCCGATCGCGGCCGCGATGTTGGCCGAAATGCCGTTCGGGTCGTAGGGCGGACAGAGCTCGACGATATCGGCGCCCATCATGTTCATGCCGCGTAGTCCGCGGACGATCTGCAGGACCTCGCGCGTGGTCAGCCCGAACGGTTCCGGTAGCTGCGTGCCCGGCAGGAACGTCGCGTCGATCCCGTCGCAATCCATCGTGAAGTAGAACGGCCCGTCGCCGACGACACGCCGGATCTCCGCGAGCGTGCCCGGGACGCCGATCTCGAAGAACTCGTCCATCGGGATGACGCGCATCCCGACATCGCGCGAAAAATCCCAATAATGCGTGAGGCTGCCCCGGATGCCGATCTGCACGACGCGCTCCGGATCGATCGCCCGGTCGAGCACTGCGTTCAGGAACACCGAACAGTCGCTCAGGCGATTGCCCTGGAACTCCCCGCGCGACGTATCCGAATGCGCATCGATATGGACCATGCCGACCGGCTTGCCGCCGGTCAGCCCCGCCAGGATCGGGTGGGTCAATGTATGGACGCCACCGACCGAGAGCGGTGCGATGCCCGCCTCGCGGAATTGCCCATAGATGTCCTTGAGCTGATCGACGCAGGCATCGATGCTGTGCGGGCTCGCGAACGGGATATCGCCGTAATCCGCGACGCTGCAGAGATCGAAGGGAATCGTTCGCCAGGAATCGTGGACCGGCCCCCGCACCCGCGACCATTCGCGAAAACTGCGTGGGCCCAGCCGCGCCCCGGCACGGACCGGCGCGCTGACTTCGAAGGGAACACCAACACAGGCGATGTCGATCTCGGCCAGATCGGAACGGCGTGGCGCGTTGAAAAAACTCATATCGCCGCTGTAACAGTCGGCGAAAACGGCCGACCCTTCGCGCTCCATGCGCTCGAAGAAATCCTGGATGCGCGTGTCGTTGCTCTGCATGAACTGACCGGCTGCGATCTTTTCGTATCGCGCCCAGCGTTGATCGGTCGTTTCCGACATGGTCGCCTCCCTGTTCCCCTTCCCGAGACGCGGGCATCCTTAAATCATAACGGCGCGCAAGAATATGGCGGAACTTCGAGGATCGGCCGATCGTTTATGCCCAGGTCGTTGGCGTCCTGGTTTGTGCCGCGCCGGCCCGCCGTGGCCGCTTTTTGCGCCAAACTCGGGGGCGAAAGTAAATTTTGAATCGACCGACGGCCCGTTAACATATTGGAGGAACCCCCGGATCAAATGGAGACAAGACGATGCGCGTAATGGTGATCGTGAAGGCAACAAAGGACAGTGAATCCGGTGAAATGCCCTCGACCGAAATGATGGCGGAGATGGGCCTGTACAACGAAAAGCGGGTGAATTCCGGCATCATGGTCAGCGGCGACGGGCTGAAACCCTCCTCGAAAGGCAAGCGCGTACACTTCGACGGGACGATGCGAACCGTCAAGGACGGGCCGTTCGATGCGACAGAGGAACTGGTTGCGGGGTTCTGGATCTGGAACGTGAAGGATATGGATGAGGCGGTCGAATGGGCGAAACGCTGCCCCAACCCGATGCCGGGCCCGAGCGATATTGAAATTCGCCCCTTTTACGAGGCGGACGATTTCGGCGCCGAGTTCACGGAGGAGCTGCGGAACCAGGAAGAGCAGCTGCGCCAGAAAATCGCCAATCTCTGACGGATCGGCCGCGCGGCGACGAACCGCGTGATGCCTCCCAAAGAGGCACGCTGCCTAGAAAACCATCAGGCCGGGCTTAGTCCCGGCCTTATCTTTTGGTAAATCCCCCACGACGCAGCCGAAGTTTGGCACGCCTGATCTTGGCATAAAACTTGCTTACAGAGAGGCAGGGCTCTGACGCCGATCCATCCAACCGATGGATGCGATCGGTTGTCCGCAGCGCATTGGAGATTCGCGATGAAGAAGATCGAAGCCGTCATCAAGCCGTTCAAGCTCGATGAAGTGAAAGACGCGCTGCAGGAAATCGGAATCAAGGGCCTGACGGTCACCGAGGCGAAAGGCTTCGGCCGGCAGAAGGGCCATACCGAGCTCTATCGAGGCGCCGAATATGTCGTCGACTTTTTGCCGAAGGTGAAGATCGAAATCGTTCTCGAGGACGCGATGCTCGAGCGCGCGATCGAGGCGATCCAGCGCGCGGCGCAAACCGGGCGCATCGGCGACGGCAAGATTTTCGTATCGACCATCGACGAGGTGATCCGCATCCGTACTGGCGAGCGCGGACCGGACGCCATCTGATTTTTCACAATTTTCGACCACAACCGAATACGGCCCACAATTTACCGCCCAGAGGGGGAACGACCGATGACCGACGCAAGCGCAATGCTGAAGAAGCTGAAGGACGAAGACATCAAGTATGTCGATTTCCGTTTCACCGACCCCCGGGGCATCTGGCATCACATCACGCAGTCGACCAACGCGGTCGATGAGGATCTGCTGACCGAGGGCGTCATGTTCGACGGCTCGTCGATCGCCGGCTGGAAGGCGATCAACGAGAGCGACATGACCCTGATGCCGGATCTCGATACGGCGGTCGCCGATCCATTCGCGGCACAGTCCACGCTGGTGATTATCTGCGACGTGGTCGAGCCGCTGACTGGCCAGCCTTATGCGCGCGACCCGCGCTCGGTCGCCAAGAATGCCGAGAATTTTCTCAAGAGCACCGGCATCGGCGACACCGCCTATATCGGGCCCGAAGCCGAGTTCTTCATCTTCGACGACGTGCGCTTCGACGTGACGCAGCAGGCATCCTATTTCATGCTCGACAGCGAGGAAGGCCCCTATAACAGCGGCAAGGTGATCGAGGGCGGCAATCACGGCCATCGCCCGCTGCCCAAGGGCGGCTATTTCCCGGTCGGGCCGGTCGATGCCTGTTTCGATCTGCGCGCCGAAATGGTGACGACGATGCTCGGGATGGGTGTCGATATGGAAAAGCATCACCATGAGGTCGCGCCCTCGCAGCATGAGCTTGGCATCAAGTTCAACACGCTGGTGAAGTGCGCCGACCATATGCAGATCTACAAGTACGTCGTGCGCCAGGTGGCGCATGCCTATGGCAAGACCGCGACCTTCATGCCGAAGCCGATCAAGGGCGATAACGGCTCGGGCATGCATGTGCATCAGTCGATCTGGCGCGACGGCAAGCCGCTGTTCGCCGGCACCGGCTATGCCGATCTTTCGGAGATGGCGCTGTATTACATCGGCGGCATCATCAAGCATGCGCGCGCGCTCAACGCCTTCACCAACCCGACAACCAACAGCTACAAGCGGCTGGTGCCGGGTTTCGAGGCGCCGGTGCTGCTGGCTTATTCCTCGCGCAACCGTTCGGCATCCTGCCGCATTCCCTATGTGGCGAGCCCGAAAGGGAAGCGCGTCGAAGTACGTTTCCCCGATCCGCTGGCGAACACGTATCTCTCTTATGCCGCCATGCTGATGGCCGGCATCGACGGCATCGTGAACAAAATCCATCCGGGCGATCCGATGGACAAGAACCTTTACGATCTGCCGCCGGAAGAGCTGAAGGACGTGCCGACCGTATGCGGCTCGCTGCGCCAGGCTCTCGAATCACTCGCCGCCGACAATGAGTTCCTCAAGAAGGGCGATGTGTTCACCGACGACCTGATCAACAGCTATCTCGAGCTCAAATGGGAAGACGTCTACAACTACGAGCACTCGCCGCACCCGATCGAGTTCAAGATGTATTATTCGGCGTGAGGAAAGTGCGTTTCTGTTTGAGGCGCACGAAGATCAGAGTTCGTTGCGATTGTCGAAGGGCGCCGGCGGGAAACCGTCGACGACTTTCATTCCTAACTCACTCGGGTTCGGTCCAGCCTTCAAGCATCGGCCAAAACTCCATATACAGATTCCAATACACGTTTCGGTCACTAGGCAGCTCTTTGGTCCACTCAATGGAAGCGATGCGCACATTGGGCAGCAACAGAATTTCACTATTATCTAGTCGCATCAAGGTGGAATTGTTTACGGTCCCCATTAGCCGCGCGTTAAACAATTCTCCATCGCTTGTTGTGACCTCATATGGAAATATTTCTGCTCGCAAATACGTGAGTGCTGCGCTAGCACCAGAATTACCACTTACGACAAAAGTCCAACCTAGCAAACCCAATCCCAGCAACAATCGCCAGCTTTTCTTACCGTCAACGCGATCAGCTACTTGCCCCACAAACATCACCCAAAGCCAAAGCGCAACCAGGTACAACAAAAGCATCTGCGCCCAATCTAGCAAGTAAAATAAGAGCAGCAAAACCGGCGGAGCGAACAAAGCTACGTTGAAAATGCGTAGTTGCCAACGTAATCGGGCATTGGCAGTGCGAAGTTTTTCAAGTAACTCCTCTCCTTCCGTGATCGACTCCATCGCTGAAATTCTAGCATTGATGACCTCGAATTCGGCGTCGCCCCTTTGTCGGTATTTTTTCAGTGAATCGATAAGTTTCCAGAATACCCATATAAAAAATGCGCCAGAAACTACTGCTGCAATACCAAATAGAACGAATGTGGAAAGTGCGAGCGAAAGGTGATCTGAAATCGTCAGTAGCCTAAAAATATCTTCGCCAATAAAAGTAAAAAACATGAAGTCATAGGAGGCCGCGCCAATGAAAACTAGCGCCGACCCACCTGCAATCATCGTGGCTATGTCGAATCCTGACCGCATGAAACCCTCATCAGGTACCTATGGAAGAACATACCAATAGTTGTCTTGAATACCAACGTGGCGTCCGATTGAAAAAGAGCGTGATCTTCACTTTAGATGGCCCAATTGTTTGAGGAGTAGAATTCCCTTGCCATCCGCGGGGGAACACCCTATATGCTGGTCACCGAAGCGTCGTGCGTGGATGCGGTCTCGATAGAAAGATCGCCGCGCCGCCTCGGAGATGGTCCGCCTTCCTTCCAGATCGCTGCCATCACATCGCGACCCGGTTCTTGCGAACTGGGGCGCATCATCAGGTAGCTGATCTACGCCCGCTCCCTCCCAGAAAGACCGCGTTTTCGCGGCGCCCAAGGCGCTGCCGATTCGCACACATGAAAAGAGTTACTGTGAACCAAATTACCCATGCGACCGACGCCCGGACTCCGACTCCCGTTTCGGGTTCCGTTCCGAGCGTACCGGCAACGCAATTTTCCGACCTCGGGCTCGCCGAGCCCATCCTTCGGGCGGTGATCGCCGAAGGCTACACGACCCCCACCCCGATCCAGATCCAGGCGATCCCGGCCATTCTCTCCGGCCGCGATCTGCTCGGCATCGCCCAGACCGGTACCGGCAAGACGGCGGCCTTCGTGCTGCCGATGCTGGAGCGCCTTCTGGCCGACCGCACACCGGTAAAGCCGCGCACCTGCCGCAACCTGATCCTCGCGCCGACGCGCGAGCTTGCCACGCAGATCGCCGATGCGATCAAGGTCTATGGCAAGAACCTCCACCCATCGGTTGCCGTCATCGTCGGCGGCGTCCGGCCGGGCCCGCAGATCCGGCAGCTCTCGCGCGGTGTCGACGTCGTCGTCGCCACGCCGGGCCGCCTGCTCGACCATGTCGGCACCAACGCGCTGCGCCTCAGCGAGGCCCAGGTCGTCGTGCTCGACGAGGCCGACCAGATGCTCGATCTCGGTTTCATTCCGGCGATCCGGCGCATCCTCGCGCAGATCCCGGCGCAGCGTCAGACCATGCTGTTCTCGGCCACCATGCCCGATGCGATCCGCAAGCTCGCCGCCGACTTCCTGCGCTCGCCGCAGGAGATCCGCGTGACGCCGGCGGCAAAGCCGGTCGATGCGGTCGAGCAGAGCGTCATCCTGGTCGAAAGCGCCGGCAAACGTTCGATGCTGGCCCGGCTGCTCGGCCAGACCGATGTGAAGCGCGCGATCGTGTTTACGCGCACCAAGCACGGTGCCGATCGCGTCACCCGGCATCTCGAGAATGACGGCATCTCGGCCGTCGCCATCCACGGCAACAAGAGCCAGCCGCAGCGCGAGCGCGCGCTGGACGATTTCCGGGGCAACCGGATCAAGGTGCTGGTCGCGACCGACATCGCCGCACGCGGCATCGACGTCGACGGCATCACGCATGTGGTTAACTACGAGCTGCCGAACATACCGGAATCCTATGTGCACCGGATCGGCCGCACGGCACGCGCCGGAGCGAGCGGGATCGCGGTTGCATTCTGCGATCCGGCGGAGCGCGGCATGCTGCGCGACATCGAGCGACTGATCGGCCGCGTGCTGCCGAAGCAGAGCCCGCATGGCACCCCCATCGCAGTCGACGCTGAACCGATCGGGCGCATGCCCGCACGGGGGCCGCGCGAAGGTTCGCGCAGTCGCAATGCCGGCCCGCGTCACGAGAACGGGCGTCACGAAAACAGCCGCGGCGGCAAGCCGAATGGTTCGTCGCGCGGCAAACCGGCGGGTAAGCCCGCCGGACGGGGCAACCCGCGGCATGAAGGCGGACGCGATCGCCATGTCGACGCCGACCAGAGCGAAGCGCGTCAGGCCGATGGGCGGCGCGAAGACGGCGCAGCGCGCGCTCCCAAGCGCAACCCGCATCGTGCGGATCACGCCAACGGTGCTCGCACCGAACAGGCCAACGGCAATCGCCGCAACGGCCATGCGGCGCACGGCAAGGATCGGAACGACGCACGGCCCGGTAACGGCGAGCGCCGTCGTGACGATCATCGTCGCGACGATCGCCGCAGCGAAGGCCGCTCCAACACCGATCGCCGCGCGGAAGCGCGGCCGGGCAACGAAGCCGAGGATGCGGGTCTCGCCCGGATGCTCGGTGCGCAGTCGAACGGCCCGCGCAGCGGCAACGAACCGCGCCGGCGTCGCGCGGCGTAAGCCCCCGCTTTCCCTACGAGATGCGGCCGCCTTCGGGCGGCCGCGCTTCGGGACCCGGAAGGCGCGGCGCCACGAAATTCCCACCGCGCTTCCTTTTCGATCCGTCGCGTCCGGCCCCCCGACCCCGCCGATTCCCGCGCGATTCCATGTCGGGCATGAATTGCCGGCAGGGTCCGGCGACCGTTGTCCGATCGCCGCCCGCGCACTATCTGCCTAATCGGCGGTTCGCCGCATCGAGCGACCAGGGGGAGCGGCAAAGGTGAGCGAAACCGTCCGAATGAAATCGTCCGTCGCGGCCCAGGGCTTGCTTCTGCTGGCGTTGAGCTTCACGTTCTTCCTCGCGGCCGATTTCTTCATCCCCGTCGTCGCCGCCATCATTCTCCATCTGCTGCTGATGCCAATCGTGCGCAAGCTGGCCGACTGGCGCATTCCGGCGCCGGTCACCGCCGCCCTCATCGTCGCCGTGCTGGTCGGGTTGCTGGGCGCGGGCTTTGCCAGCCTGTCAGGTCCGATTTCCGACTGGGGCGCACGCATTCCCGAGATCACCAGCGAACTCGAATACAAGATCCGCGACCTGCGCGAGCCGGTCGAACGCGTGCAGGAAGCATCGAAGCAGGTCGAGGAGGCAACCGGGGTCGGCGCATCGGGCGGCTCTGTACCGACGGTCCGGCTGCAATCGCCGGGCCTGCTCGATCGTCTCTTCTCGTCGCTGCAGAAGATCGGCATCCAGTTCACGGCGATGATCGTGCTGCTCTATTTCATGCTGGCGGTCGGCGATCTCTTCACCGAGAAGCTGGTGCGCGCCATGCCGCGTCTGTCCGACAAGAAGCGCGCGCTGACGATCATCCGTCAGGTCGAGCATGACGTGTCGCGCTACCTGGCGACTGTCACCCTGATCAATATCGGGTTCGGCATCGCCGTCGGTGTCGGGCTCTTTTCGATCGGCATGCCCAATCCCGTGCTCTGGGGGATCGTCGCCGCGGTACTCAATTTCATTCCCTATTTCGGCGCGATCGCGGGTATGGCGATCGTATTCGTCGTCGCGCTTTTGGAATATCCGACCCTCGGCCAAGCGCTGTTGGCACCGGCGATCTATCTCGGGATTAACGTGCTCGAATCGCAGTTCGTTACGCCCGCGATGCTGCACCGGCATCTCACGATCAATCCGGTCGTCCTGTTTCTGGCGGTCGCGTTCTGGGGTTTCATCTGGGGCATTCCCGGCGCGCTCATGGCGGTACCGTTGCTCGTGGCGCTCAAGGCACTCTGCGATCACGTCGAAAGATTGAATGCGTTCGGCGAGTTCCTCAGCGGGCGCACGGCACCCGGAAAATAATCTGCGGCAGCATCAGCCGTTGTTCGCCAGCACAATGCCCGAGACCGTCATGATACGCGGTCGGGTGACTGCAAAGAGAATGGCCTCGACCACATCGCGCGTCGTCATCACGGCGCGCTCGCTGCGCCGACCGGGGCTCGTCTCCCATTCGGCGCTGTCGGGTTGCACGCCGGCGAAATCCGGCGGGTAGATCGCGAGCACGCGGATACCGCTTGCGGCAAGACTGTGGCGCAGCGATTCCGAGAACCCCGTCTGGCCGTGCTTGGCGGCGATGAAGGCTTCCGAACCGAGACCGGTCGCCGCCCCTTCCGGCAGGCCGCTGACCGAAATGAGATTGACGATGTCGGCGCCGTCCGACGCGCGCAAAGCCGGCAGCAGGAACTTGGTCGCAAGCACCGTTCCCGTGACCGCAGAACTGATTGTATCGGCGATCGCCGACGCATCGGCCTGCTCGATCCGACGGTCGAGCCAGGCGGCCGCATTGTTGATCAGGATATCGACGGTGGGAAATTCGTTTCGCACGGCGAGGCACGCGCGCTCGACAGCGGCCGCATTGCCCATGTCGCAGGCGTGGGTCACCGGACGGAATCCGCCGCGCTTTTCGATTGTCGCCGCAACCTCGGCGAGCGCGGTCTCGTCGCGGCCGAACAGCACGACACGGCAGCCGGCATCGGCCAGCACAAGGGCGAGTGCGCGACCGGTACCGCGCCCGCCGCCGGTGATGACGACGACCTTGCCGTCGAGCCCGCGAATGTCGATGGCCATCAAGCCTCTCCTGCATACCGGCGACGCCGCCCAGCCGGCTCCGGTCCCCCCATTTTCCGGGATATACCGCGGCGATGTTACCCGATCCTTGCCGAACGACAATTACCCGGCCATGCTCGGGTACGGGGAACGACGCCGAGGGGATTATGATCAAGCTGGTTTATTGCTTCAGGAAGCGGCCTGACATGAGCAGTGCCGCGTTCTGGGACTATTGGCACAACACCCATACCGAACTCGGCATCGCGATGCCGGGCGTACGCCGGCTGGTCCAGAGCCGCACCGTGCGCAATCCGAGCGATCCGACCAAGCCCGATTTCGACGGCATGGCCGAGTTATGGTTCGACGATTGGGATGCGCTGGCCAGGGCAAGCGCCAGTCCCGAATGGGCAGCCTCGACCGCCGACGAGGCGAATTTCATCGAGTCGGGCAGCCAAGTTTACTTCGTAACCGAAGAACACACGGTACAAGACTACGTCGTGCGATAACGCGCGCCTATCCTTACAGCTCCGGGCGACCGAGGGATTCGCCGGGCGCAGATCCTAGCGCAACATCGCTTCGAGTTCGGCCTGATCGAGACCCTGCGCCGCCCAATGCGCGCGCGAGAGAGCGAGCCGCGTAAACACGTCGTCATAGCCGTTCTGCCGGCCCTGCGCGTCGGTATAGATCAGCGATCCGCGCGTCACGAAGAACGTGCTCATACCCAAAGTCTCGTGCGCGACCAGCGTGTGCATCTCGCCCGGCGGCTCATAGATGAAGGTCCCGACATTCGCGATCCAGTCATGTTCGAGATAGCGCCATGAGCCCTCGAGCGTGAAACCGTAAACCGGCTGGGTGTGATAATGGCAGGCGAGTTGCCGGCCCGGCTGGATGCGCAGCACGCTCGACCAACCGCCGGTCGTCACGTCGAACAAAAACGGCCGGAACTCGACGCCGTCGCGCAGCGGCACCCAGCGGCGGTCGTCGGACGCATCGAAATGCTCGATAATCTCGGTGATCTCGTTGACCGAGCGAAAGACGAGCGGTGCCGGCGCGGGCTTGATCTCGTTCATATGATGTCTCCCTCGCGCGTGCCGGCGCGATCGTTGGCGTCAGACTACGCTGTCCTCGCTCAATTCCGGGTTTGGCACCTTGCCGGTCTCACGGAATGCGCGGCGGTACTCGTAGACGGCGGTGTTATTCGTTTCGGTCCAGTAGCCGCATTTCGTCGGCGGGAATCTCGGCTTCTCGCCCGACTTGAGCAGTGAGGGGATGCAGCGCGCGATAGTGTTATAGTTTGCGCCGTAAAAGAACGGCATCGAATAGCGTTCCTTGCCGGTGCGGTTGATGACCCGATGCGGTGTCGAGCTGAACAGGCCGTTGGTCCAGCGCGCCATCATGTCGCCGATATTGATGATGAAAGTGCCGGGCACCGGCGTTGCCTCGATCCACTCGCCGGCGATGTTCTGCACCTGCAAGCCGCCTGTGCCGTCCTGCCAGAGAATCGTGAAGCATTCGTAGTCGGAATGAGCCCCGATGCCGATCCGTTGCGGATCGATCGCGCCCTCCTGGGGCGGGTAGTAGAGCAACCGTAACTGGCCCATCGGCTTGTCGATCAGCGGCTCGAACCAGGTCTCCTCAAGATCGAGGGCGAGTGCGAAGGCGCGGAACATGACACGGCCGAGCGCGAGGATCTCGTCGTAATAGGCATAAATATGCTTGCGGAATTCCGGCATGTCGTCCGGCCAGATATTCGGGCCATAGATGACATTGCCGGCAAGATAATCCGGATCGTCCTCCGGCAGCTCGAGGGCAACTTCGAATCCCTCCTGATGGTCGGGTTTCGCGGCGACATCGGCATAGAGCCCACCATAGCGGACGTAACCGCGATGGCGTTGCACATGCATGATGTCGTGCTGAAGCTTGTACTCGAGCGGACGATGGAAATACGCGGCCATCTGCTCGCGCGCACGGATCATGCGCTCTTCAGCGACGCCATGGTTCTTGATGTACATGAACCCGACTTCGCTGCAGCAGCGGCGCAGCTCTTTGGCCACGGCGACGCGCGCGGCGCGATCGGAACCGAACATCGGCCCGATATCCACGACCGGAATCTCCGAAAATGCAATCCGCTTGGCAGCGATCGCGGCTTCATTGGCCGCGTTGGCCGAATTGGGCATGAGCCGACCTCCTGACGCATCCCACCGCGCCTGCCCTGCCGGCAGGCAATCGGGCCGCATGATGCCCGCGAGGCCCCTCGCAGGCAACCGCGCCGCGCGCCTTGATCGCGAATCCGGCGCCCCCCTATAGTCCGGCCGATGGACGATCTCTTCGCCAAATCAGCCAAACGCAGCCAGGGTCAATACACCGCCAAGGACATTGAGGTTCTCGAGGGCCTCGAGCCGGTGCGGCGACGGCCGGGCATGTATATTGGCGGCACCGACACCCGCGCGATGCATCATCTCGTGGCCGAACTGCTCGACAATGCGATGGACGAGGCGGTCGCCGGCCATGCCACGCGGATCGAGCTCACCTACGGCAAGGACGGTTACATCAGCGTGAGCGACAACGGGCGGGGCATCCCGGTCGACCCGCATCCTAAGTTCAAGACCAAGTCGGCGCTCGAGGTTATTCTCACGACGCTGCATTCCGGCGGCAAATTCGGCGGTAAGGTCTATACGACCTCGGGCGGCCTGCACGGCGTCGGGCTCTCGGTCGTCAACGCATTGGCCGACGATCTCGACATCGAGGTCGCTCGCGACCGGCAGCTTTACGTGCAGCATTACAAACGCGGCAAGCCGACCGGCAAGATCAAGAAGCAGGGCGCGGCGCCAAACCGTCGCGGCACGACGATCCGCTTCCATCCGGATCCCGAGATCTTCGGTAAGGATCCCAAATTCGAGCCGGCGCGGCTCTGCCGCATGGCGCGCTCGAAGGCGTATCTGTTTCGCGGCGTCGAAATTCGCTGGCGCTGCGATCCCGCCATGATCGGCAAATCGGACCAGACGCAAACCGAGGCGGTCTTTCACTTCCCCGGCGGCCTTGTCGATTTCCTGGCCGAGAGTCTCGAAGGACGGCAGACCGTGACCGACACGGCATTCGCTGGCGAATCCGCCTTCGGCGACAAGCAGGGCCATGTCGAATGGGCGATCGCCTGGCCCGCGACCGGCGACGGTTTTCTCAACTCCTACTGCAACACGGTACCGACGCCGGAAGGCGGCACGCACGAAGCCGGACTTAAAACCGCGCTCGGGCGAGGCCTGCGCAGTTACGCGGACCTGACCGGCAATCGCAAGGCAGCGCAGATCACCGCCGACGACGTGATCGAGGACGCGGCGGTGATGCTCTCGCTTTTCCTTCGCGATCCGCAGTTCCAGGGCCAGACCAAGGAAAAGCTCGCTTCGGTCGAGGCGCAGCGACTGGTCGAGGCGACGCTCAAGGATCATTTCGAGCATTGGCTGTCGGCCGATCCCGATCGCGCACGCGATCTGATCGATTACGCGCTGGCCAAGGTCGAGGAGCGCCAGCGCCGCAAACAGGACCGGGAGCTGACGCGCAAGACCGCCACGCGGAAACTGCGTCTGCCCGGCAAGCTCACCGACTGCACGCGCGACAGCGCCAGCGGCACCGAGATTTTTCTGGTCGAAGGCGACAGCGCCGGCGGCTCAGCGAAGCAGGCGCGGGAGCGCGACACACAGGCGGTGCTGCCATTGCGCGGCAAGATCCTCAATGTCGCCAGCGCGTCGGCCGACAAGCTCGGCGCGAACCAGGAACTGATCGACCTGATCCAGGCGCTCGGCTGCGGCACGCGCGACAAGTATCAGGAGAGCAAGCTGCGCTACGAACGCGTCATCATCATGACCGACGCCGATGTCGACGGTGCGCATATCGCATCCCTGCTGATGACATTCTTCTATCGCGAGATGCCGGCGCTGATCGAAGGCGGCCATCTTTTCCTGGCGCAGCCCCCGCTCTATCGCCTCGCGCAGGGCGGCACGGTTGCCTATGCGCGCGATGACCGGCATCGCGACGAGCTGCTCGCGACGTTGTTCAAGGGGCGCGGCAAGGTGGAGACCAGCCGCTTCAAGGGTCTTGGCGAAATGCCGGCAAAGCAACTTCGCGATACGACGATGCATCCTTCGACCCGCATCCTGTTGCGCGTCGAAGTGCCGGACAAGTTTCACGCCGATACACGCAAAGCCGCGCGCGATACCGCCGACCTCGTGGAACAGCTCATGGGCCGCAAGCCGGAGCTACGCTTCCGCTTCATCCAGGACCATGCCGGCGAGGTCGAAGCGCTGGATATCTGAGCGCCCTCGCGCGACACCCCCGGGCATCTTGCGGGGCCAACCGTGTGGCGCCACACTAGCCGGATGCGACGAACGATCCGCCCTGCCCTCGTTCTCTTAGCGGCGCTAGCCATCACCGGCTGCGCTAGCGAAGGCGCGATCGAACACCGCACGATTCATCGCAGCATGATCGAGCAGGCTGTAACGCAGATGCGCGGCGGCAGCACGGTCACGCTGGTTGTCCTCGGCAATCCGTTCGCGGCCAATCCGACCCCAGCCGAGCAGGCCGCGTTCGAAACGCAAGTCACGGCGGCAATCGAGAACGCGAATCCGGGCGGCGGGGCGCGCTTTGTGCCGATGGCGGCCGACAGTGCACGCGGCGATCGCCGCATCGTTCTGTTGTTCAACGGCCCGGCCAGTAGCAACGGACCCAATCTCTGTAATTCGGCACTACCCGCTGGCGGCGCAATTGAACCGGACGGCGAGATTCGCGTGCTCGCCGCGTTCTGTGCCGCCGATAATCGCGCCTATTCGTCGCTCGCAGCGCATCACGCCGCGTCAACGGGTGCGGACGATCCTGCGTTCCGTCTCTTCCTGCGTCGCGTCATACACGGGCTATTGCCGTTCGAGGATCCGCAATCGCATCCGGACCACGATCGCGAATTTCCGTTCTCCTGAGCACGTCTCAGCGAATAAGCGCACTCACCTCGCGGAACTCCGGTACCGTGGCGTCGCGCAGCCATTCGAACAGCACCATTTCGGTCGTGACGATCGTGATGCCCGCCTGGACCATGCGCGCGAGCGCCGCATCGATGCTCGCCTGCTTTCGCGATGAACAGGCATCGCGCACCACGAAACAGCGATAGCCGCCGGCAACGAGATCGAGTGCGGTCTGCAGAACGCAGACATGCGTCTCGATGCCGCAGATAACCGCCTGGGGTCTCGCCAGTCCCGGAATCCGGGCGATCAGCGCCGGATCGTCGGCGCAGGAAAAGGCGGTTTTTTGCTGGATCGAGTCGGGCGGCAGTAGCGCTGCCAGCGCGGATACGGTGGGGCCGAGGCCCTTGGGGTACTGCTCCGATGCCAAGAGCGGAATGCCGAGGCGGGTAGCCGCCTTGAGCAGGATCGCGGCGTTGGCTAGGAGCGATTCGGCCTCAGCCATGGCAGGAACCAGCCGTTCCTGGACGTCGACCAGGAGGAGAAAGGATCGATTCCGGTCAATTTTCATTATGCCTCCTTCACCCCCGATTCACCCGCAAACCGGGCCCCGACCACCCGGAAAACCCCGAAAACCAAGGGTTTCCCTTGACAAATGGGCCCTTCGAGCCTATGTACCCGGTCGACACAAGCCGCAACAGGGCTGCCTACCGCGCCCCGGCGGCGAGAGAAAGAGAATCTCCGCTACTCATGGCGTTTTCACAATTGGGCCTCGGCCCCGACGTTCTTCGTGCAATTTCCGACAGCGGTTACGACAAGCCCACTCCGATCCAGGAGCAGGCTATTCCTGTCGTGCTGATGGGCCGAGATGTTCTCGGCTGTGCCCAGACCGGCACCGGCAAAACTGCTGGCTTCACCCTTCCGATGATCGAAATCCTGTCAAACGGCCGCGCCAAGGCGCGCATGCCGCGCTCGCTCATCATCGAGCCGACGCGCGAGCTGGCCGCACAGGTCGCCGAAAGTTTCGACCGTTACGGCAAGTATCATCCGCGCCTCACCAAGGCCCTCTTGATCGGCGGCGAATCCTTTGTCGACCAGCAGCGGCTGCTCGATCGTGGCGTCGACGTGCTGATCGCGACACCGGGCCGACTGCTCGATCTGTTCGAGCGCGGCAAGATCCTGCTGTCGGACGTCAAAATACTGGTGATCGACGAAGCCGACCGCATGCTCGACATGGGTTTCATTCCCGACATTGAACGCATCGTCTCGTTGCTGCCGAAGATTCGGCAGACCTTGCTCTTCTCGGCGACGATGCCGCCGGAAATCCGGCGCCTCGCCGATGCCTTCCTGATGAATCCCAAATCCATCTCGGTTGCGCCGCCCGCCTCACCGGCGGAGATGGTCATTCAGAAACTGGCGGTCGTTCCGGCGGAATCGAAGCCAGAGGTGCTGCGCCATCTGCTGAACACCGAGGACGTCAAGAACGCGATCGTTTTCTGCAATCGCAAGCGCGACGTCGACATCCTGCATAAATCGCTCAAGTCGCACGGCTTTGACGTCGTGGCTCTGCATGGCGACATGTCGCAGCCGGCGCGTACCGAAACGCTTGAGCGATTCCGCAACAATGAAGTCCGGATTCTGGTGGCGAGCGACGTTGCCGCGCGCGGCCTCGATATCCAGGGCCTGAGCCATGTGTTCAATTTCGACGTTCCGATTCACGCCGAAGATTATGTGCACCGCATCGGCCGCACCGGTCGTGCCGGGCGCGAAGGCCGCTCGTTTACGCTGGCGGTGCCGTCGGATGGCAAGTTCGTCGCCGCGATCGAAGCGCTGATCGGCAAGGCCGTACCGCGCATCACGATCGAAGGCATGGAAGCCGGACCGCTCGACGAGAACAGTCGCCGCGACGCCGGCCGCAGCCGCGGTCCGCGTGGCGGCCGGCCGTCCGGTCGCGACAAGAGCGCCGACACGCGTCGCAAGCCCGCGCCGAAAGAGCCTGTTGCGGCCGTGAAGGCGGATGCGCCCCAAGCGCCGATCGCCCCCGTCGCCCCGACCACGGTCGAACCGACAGCGCCACCCGCCAAGCCGGCGAGCGAACGTCCCGAAGGCGGGAAACGCGAGCAGCGCCCGCAGCAGGGTGACAAACGGGAATCACGCCGTTCAAAGTCGCGCGGCGAAGCCAAAACCCATCGCGGCGAACGGAAACCAGACGACAGTTTCGAGGAGCCGCATAACGTGGTCGCGTTCGGCGATCATATGCCGGCGTTCCTGCGTATCCCGGTGCCGATCTCGCGCAAGGCGTAGGTACCCCCTCACCCGGGTTCGCCCACGACACACCGACGTTAAAGACTCCATCGTCATCGCCGGGCTCGACCCGGCGATCCACAGTGCCGTGGCGCGATGGTGAGTTTTGAAATGCAAATCACTAGGCCTTCCGTTCCGCGCGTCGTTACGACAGCGGAGACCGGCTGATCCGTGGATCGCCGGGTCGAGCCCGGCGATGACGGCTTTTGTATTTGAGTGCAATAACAACGGTGGGCGACAACTCCTGTCCGTTCAGTTCCAGCCGGTATAAATGTCGAGGCCACGTTTCTTGATCTGGCCGCCGATGATGACGCGCTGGATCTCCGACGTGCCTTCCCAGATCCGGTCGACGCGCACGTCGCGATAGAGCCGCTCGACCGGATTCTCGCGCATATAGCCGCGCCCACCCATGATCTGCACCGCCTTGTCGACGACGCGCCCGGCCATTTCCGAGGCGTAGAGCTTGATCGCGCTCGCTTTCGCGTGCGTGAGTTTTCGATCGAGACCGCGATCGACTTCGGCTGCAATGCGATACAGCATCGACTTCGCGGCCATGATCTCCACTGCCATATCCGCGAGCATGAATTCGATCGCCTGGAAATCGCGGATCGCGTGGCCGAACTGCACCCGCTTCGCTGCGAAGTCGTTGGCAATCTCGGTTGCGCGGATTGCGGCGCCGACGCCATGCGCGCCCAACTCGATCCTCGTATCGGTGAACCAGTCCTTGGTCAGATCGAGTCCCCCGCCGACCTTGCCGAGCAGACGCGAGGGATCGACCTCGACATTGTCGAACAGCATCTCGTAATGCTCGAACAGGTAGGTGTGCATGAATTTCGGTTCGCGCTTCACGATCACGCCGGGCTGGTTTTTTTCGACGATGAACAAACTCGGCTTGTCGGGATCGCCGTCGACGATCGCATGCACGAGAATGATGTCGGCATAGTCAGCCGTGGTGACGAACCATTTCTCGCCGGTGATGTAGTACTTGCCGTTGCGGAAATCGGCCCGGGTCTTGACCATGCGCGCGTCCGAACCGGCATCGGGTTCGGTGATCGCATAGCAGGAACGCCGCGTGCCCTCGTTGCAGGGATAGAGGAACTCGCAACGCTGTTCCTCGGTGCCGTGCATCAGCGGCAGCGACGCACCGAAACAGAGCGTCCAGAGAACGCCTGTCACTTTGCCGAGCTCTTCGTGCAGCAGAACCTTCTGCACCATGGTGAGCCCCTGCCCGCCATCTTCTTTCGTATGGTTCCAGCCGTTGAAACCATAGTCGCGCACGCCCTGCTTGATCGTCTCGATCGTGGCGTCGGGCAGTGTGCCGTTCATCTCGAGCTCGATCTCGTAGGGATAGAAATGCTTTTCGACCATCTCGCGCGCACGGGCGTGCACGGCGAGATCGGCGGGCGTCAGGCTAATGTCCATGGTTCCGTGCCTCCGGCTGGGCCGCTTTGGGAATGACGAGCGCATCGAGCGCGACGCAGAAATCGGGCCCGGCGATCACGGGATTGATGTCGATCTCACTGACGAGACCGGCAAGATCGGCAACCATCGCGGAAAAGGCGCTGAGCGCCTCGGCCAGTGCTGCCATATCCGACGGTGGCGCACCGCGTACACCGCCAAGAACCGGACGGATCGCGAGCTGGTCGATCATACGTCCTGCGCTCGCGGGGTCAAAGGAAGGCAGTGCGACGCACCGATCTTTCAACAGCTCGATCAGGATCCCTCCCGCACCGGCCATGACGACCGGTCCGAAATGCGGATCATCGACCATGCCGAACGCCATCTCGACGCCCTTGCCGGCCATCTTCATCACCAAAACGCGCGGGCCAAGTCGCCCGGCGATATCGTCATAGGCCGCGCGCACTGCAGCCGCATTAGCGAGCGCGAGGCGCACCCCGCCGACGTCGGATTTGTGAAGGATACCCGGCATCGCGGTCTTGAGCGCAACCGGGTAGCCGATTTTGTCCGCGGCCTTCACAGCATGGGCGGCGTTCTCCACGACATGATGCGGCAACACCGGCACACCATAATCGGCAAACAGTGCAAGCCCCTCGGCCTCGTCGAGCGCGCACGGTTCCGAAAGTCGTGTCTGCCACTTCGCACGCAACCCCTTGGGTGCCGCTCGTGGTGCTACCTTCGGCAGTGAAGCGCGGTCGCGCCGCCAGAAGGCCGCGCGGATTGCGAACAGGCCCGGCGCCATCGCCGTCAGCACTGCGATGCCGTCGTTGCAGAGACGCACTGTCAAATCGTCGTCGCCGATTGCGCCGACATTGTTGAGCACGATAATCGGCACCTCGGAATGGTCGCGGGCGTACCGCGCTATCTTGCCGTAATCCTCGTGAAGCTGATTGCCGGTGCGGGTTTCGCAGCAGATTGCCGCGATCGCCGTGTCGGGATCCTGCGCGATCGCGGTCAGACAATGGGTGAAGATTCCTTCATAGTCATGGCCCGTGCCCCAGGCATCCACCGGATTGACCGGCTCGAGCCCGTACTCGAGGCGCTCGGCGAGCCGGTCGCGCGTTGTCTCGTTGATCTCTGCGAGCCGCACGTCGTACGCGTCGGCCTGGTCGATCAGTAACTCGCGTTCGCCGCCGGAATCGTGGATCGTGGCGAGCCCACCCTTGCGCACATGGCGGTCCTGCGACAGCAACAGCATCGTGTTGGTCATCTGGTCGAGATCGTCGACCGCGATCACCCCGTAGCGCTCAAACACCGCTTCATACGCGGCCTGATCACCGACGACGGCGCCCGAATGGCTCGCGGCCATTCGCGCGCTCATCTCGGTGCGGCCGACCTTTAGCGCGACGATCGGAATGTCGCGCTGTTCGGCCTTCGCGAGCGCGGCCAGGAAGCGTGCCGGATCGCGCACGGTTTCGAGAAACAGACCGATCACGCGCGTCGCAGGTTCCTCAAGCGCGAAATCCATATAGTCGGCCACGGTGCCGGAGATCTCCTGGCCTGGCGACACGACAAGATTGTAGCGCAGACGCCGATCGTTCTTGGCGAGCGCACTGAACACTGAGCCGGAATGGGTGATGAGCGCCATATGGCCGCCGCCCTTGATCCATTCCGGCGGCGGCCAGGCCGTCGCATCGACCTTGGCCTGCAGATTGAGATAGCCCATGCCGTTGCCACCGCAGACCGGCATATTCGCGTCGCGCGAGAGCGTGCGCAGCCGGTCAAGCAGTTTCGGTTCGGAATCGTCGGGCAGATAGCAGCTCGCGAAGATCGTCGCCGCCCCGGCCTTGTGTTCGATCGCTTCGCGAAACACCGCTTCGAGCCGCGCGTTGGCAACGCCCAGAATCGCATGATCGACCCGCTCGGGCAGTGCCGCAATCGAAGGAAAACAGGGCACACCCTCGATCTCCTGATAGTTCGGATTGACCGCGTAGAGCCGGCCCTCGAAACCGCAAGCGATCGCGCTGCGGATCATGCCGTAGCCGGCGCTGCCGGGTTTGGGCGACGCGCCGACCACGGCGACGCTCGCGGGTTTCAGCAGCGGCGCCAGCCAAGCGGCGCGACCTTGATCGTTCATGGGAAGGTCCGTGTCGGAGGATTTGGTTCGGGCGGTTCAGGCGGCGCGGTTTGTTTGGCCTCGTCAGTCAGGCGGTTTCGTTCAGTCGGCGGGCGGGACGAGGCTTTCGATCGCCGCGCGTTCGCACTGTTCGCGTTCGCACACATCCGCCAGCCGCTGTTCGAACCGCTCCCGCATCGTTGCGACGACCGGCCCGTATACGTCAACGAAAAACAGTGGATCGAGGACCGCCATCAGCCTCCCGAGGGTCCAGGACGACGGTTCGGTCTGGCCGGCGAGCCAATTCTGAACCGTCTCCGGCGTGACCCCGACCGACTGCGCGAGGTCCCGCACCTGCCACGGGCCGGCCGGCTGAAGCCGGCGCTGCAACGCCATAGCCAACCGCTGGCAGTGCGCCTTGCGATCCGACGAGAGAGGTGCTGCGGGATCGATTGCGGCTGGTGCTGCGTTGGCCGCCGGGCCGCGGTCGGCGAGCGTGAAATGCCGCGGAAAGATGCCCGAGAGGAACAGCCGACAGATGCCAAGCGCGCGTTCCTTGTCGAAGGTCTCCGGGTCGATCAGGGAATCGAACCAGAACCCGTCGCTGATCGCGTTGAGCCCGCTCGCCACCTCTTCGGGATCGATGCCGACATAGCGGCCTTCGCGCACCAGGCGCGCGCAGATCGTCGCGGTCGAATTCTGGTCCTTGGCCTCGAGCCGCGAGACCACGGCGCGGTAGGCCGGATTGGTCGCGGCCTCCGCCCAGAACGCATACCAGACGGCGACCTTTTCCTTGGTGAAGATGGCGGGATCGAAATCGGCGGCGATCAGCGCAATGAGTTGGCTCGGCGCATCGGGACCGGCGGCCGCGATGAACGCCTGGCTGACCCGGTCATACTCCTCGACCAGATGTTCGAGCGTCTCCTGGAGAAGCTGTTCCTTGGACTTGAAGTAAAAATTCACGATGCCTGGCGACAAACCGGCATCGCCCGCGACGTGACTCAAGGTCGTCGAGGCATAGCCGCGCCGCCCGATAGTGCGGATCGTCGCGTTGATCAGCTCCCGCCGGCGATCAGGTTTCGCCTGCGATTCCTTCAAGGCCGCCATTTCGCACCCGCAGAGCAGACGCCCTAATGATTAAGTTATTGTAACTAATCAGTATTACAACAGGAACGACTTAAACGATCATTCAATGGACTAGACAGAATGCGCCCAGATCGATAAATTCCTTATACAATCATTTAAGGGCTGGTTCCAGCCATTTAAGCGATCGGTTCCCAACGTAACGAGCATCGGATCATGCAACCCATCATCCCCACCCCGGACCATAACCGCCGCCAGCCCTATTCGATCGCCCGCTCCCAGGCCCATTTCCAGCGCGCGCTGAAGCGCCTGCCGCTGGGTGTCAGCTCCAACTTCCGCTACTGGGGTGACGACAAGACGATCTACGTCAAACGCGGCAAGGGCGCTTATGTCTGGGACATCGACGACAACCGCTACATCGATTATCGACTTGGTTATGGCCCGGCGATTCTCGGTCATTGCCACGACGCGGTCGATGCCGCGGCGCACAAGGCGCAGCAGATCGGCACGATCTACGCGCTCGGCACCGAACGCGAGCTCGCCGTCGCCGAGCTGATCCATCAGATGGTGCCGGCCGCCGAGCTGGTGCGTTTCTCGAATTCCGGCACCGAAGCGGTGATGGGCGCGTTGCGCCTCGCCCGCGGTGTCACCGGCAAGAGCCATTACGTCACCTTCGAGGGTTCGTATCACGGGCTGTTCGATGCCGCGATGTGGTACGCCGACATCGCCGGCATGGAGAACGAAATCGACGATCCGAAGATCGTCGCTTACGGCAAAGGCATTCCCGATCTCGTCCGCCAGCTCTTCTGGCAGGTGCCGTACAACAATGCCGAGCGGCTCGAGCGCGTACTGAAGAAGCATAGCGATTCGATCGCCGCCGTGCTGATCGAACCGATCCTCGGCAATTGCTGCGGCATTCCGGCCAAGCCGGAATTCCTCAAGGCGGTGCGCGAGATGTGCGACCGCTACAACGTGCTGATGATCATCGATGAGGTGAAAACGGGCTTCCGCGTTGCCAAGGGCGGCGCGCAGGAGCTTTACGGCGTCACTGCCGATATCTGCACCATGGCCAAGGCGATGGCGAATGGATATTCCATCGCCGCGATCGGCGGGCGCGAAGAGATTATGCGCCACTTCGGCAATGGCGTGGCGCATGGCGGCACCTATACGGCACAGGCAATGTCGCTGGCCGCGGCCGAACGGACGCTGACCATTCTCAAGGACACCGACGCGTTGGCTGATGTCGCGAGCTACGGCACGGCGATGCAGCAGGGCATCAGCAAGATCCTGACCGGGCGCAGCATCGCGCATTCCTTCGCCGGCCATCCGAGCATGGGCGGCCTCTTCCTCAAGGAGAAGGCGCCGAACAATTACCGCGACTGGAAGACCAGCAACTACACGTTCTACGACACGCTGGCCGGCCACCTCATCGCGCGCGGCGTCATGTGCGAACCGGATTCGCGCGAGCCATGGTTCATCTCGGCGGCACACGACCAGGCATGCCTCGACGAGACGCTCTCGACCTTCGAGGAGGCGGTCGACATCACGGTCAAGGAAGTTCACGGTCGCTATATCCGGCGGCTTCGCTCGGATCAGTCACCAACAGCGGAATAGCCGGATCGGGTTCGGGGGATGAAACGCTACGACGCGATCGTCGTCGGCGCCGGCCATAACGGGCTGGTCGCCGCCGCATACATGGCCCGCGCCGGTCTCGAGGTTCTGGTACTCGAGCGGCGCTATCTGATCGGCGGCGCCGCGGTCAGCGAAGAGCTGTATCCCGGCTTCACCTATTCCACCTGTTCCTATGTGTGCAGCCTGCTGCGGCCTGAAATCATGCGCGGCCTCGATCTTCCGCGGCACGGCCTGCAGGTCATTCCCTATGAGGGCTCGCTCAACGTCCTGACCGACGGCGACTTCCTCGCCTCCTATTCGAACCATGACCGGATGCGGCGCGAGCTGATGCGCCATTCGAGGCGCGATGCCGAGGCCTACGACCGCTATGCGCTCGAGATCCTGCGGCAATGCAAATTCATCCGCCCGCTGCTCCTGCAGACCCCGCCAGATCCGACCTCGCTCCGTCCCAAGGATCTGATGGACCTGGTCAAGTTCTCGAAGCCCTTCTCCGAGCTCGGCGAGAAACGGCTCTACGAAACGATGCGCTTCTGGACGATGAGCATCGGCGATTTCCTCGACGAGTATTTCGAGACCGACGTGATCAAGGGTCATCTCGCCGGCTCGTCGATCATCGGCACCGCGCTCGGCCCCTACTCGCCCGGCACCGCCTATGTGCTGCTGCATCACTATATGGGCGAGGTCGACGGCTCGATCGGCGCCTGGGGCTATGCGCGTGGCGGCATGGGGTCGATCAGCAAGGCCCTTGCCGCATCCGCGCTGGAAACCGGCCGCTGCGAGATTCGCTGCGACGCCGATGTGACCGACATCATCGTGAAGAACGGGCGCGTCAAAGGCGTGGCGTTGGCCGATGGCAGCGAATTTTACGCCGACACGGTCGTCAGCAATCTCGATTTCCGTCGTACGACGACCAAACTGCGATGGAGCGAGCCGCTCGACGACGACCTCGTCCGCAAAGGCGAGAATTTCAAGATCCGCGGCTCGTCCGGCAAGCTCAACATCGCACTCGACGGGCTGCCAAACTTCAAGGGCGTCGCGGTCAAGAACAACCCGGCGCTCTCCGGCGACATCCATTATTCGCCGAGCCTGAGTTATCTCGAGCGCGCCTATGACGACTGGAAGTACGGACACTGGTCGAAGAAGCCGTATCTCGACATCGTGATCCCGAGCCTGATGGATCCGACGATGGCACCCGAGGGCAAGCATTTCATGTCGGTGTTCGTACAGTACGTTCCGCCCTCGCTGCATGACGGGCCGTGGACCCCGGCAAAGCGCGATGCGTTCGGCGAGACCGTCATCAGCCTGATCGAAGAAATGGCCCCGGGTTTCCGAAACCTGATCCTGCACAAGCAGGTGCGCAGCCCCTGGGAAATCGAGAACGAAGTCGGTCTGACCGAAGGCAATATTTTCCAGGGGGAACTGACGCTCGACCAGCTTCTGTTCAACCGGCCGGTGCCGGGGCTCGCGCAATATCGCGGCCCGAAGAGGGGCTTCTATATGTGCGGCTCGTCGATGCATCCGGGCGGTGGCGTGATGGGCGCGCCAGGCTATAACGCGGTGCGCGAGGTGCTCAAGGATCTGCGTCGCGGAGCACCGGCATGAACGCCGCATCGAACAATTACGACGTCGCGATCGTCGGCGGTGGCCATAACGGCCTCGTCGCGTCCGCGTGCCTTGCCCGCGCCGGGATCAAAACGGTTCTGCTCGAAGCAGCGGATGCGGTCGGCGGTGCGGCCCGCGGTTATGAGTTTCATCCGGGGTTCAAGGTGTCGGGCTGTGCGCAGATCCTCAACCTGCTGCGACCCGAAATCGTGGCTGCGCTGCGGCTCGGCGATCACGGATTGCGCTATGCGGCCTCCGACCTCTCGACACTCGCGCTGACCGGCGGCGGGCGCTATCTCTCGCTGAACGACAAGGCGGCTTTGGCGCAGATGAGCGCGAAGGATGCCGACAACCTGCCGGATTTCCGCCGGCGGATGATTCGCTATGCCAACGCGCTGGCCCCGTCGCTGCTGCGGCAACCGCCGCGCATGGATTTCGCCAACCGCGCCAATCTCTGGGAGCTGGCGCGGTTCGGCCTGCGCATCCGACTGCTCGGGCGGCACGGCATGCGCGAGCTGCTGCGCATCATCGGCATGAATGCCTACGACCTCGTGACCGACGAGTTCGAGAACGAAACGATCAAGGCAACGATCGCGCTCGATGCGGTGATGGGCAATTTCATGGGCCCGCGTTCACCGAACAGCGTTTACACCTATCTCTATCGCATGGCCGGCTGCGCCAACGGCACTCGCGGCGCGCTTGCCTTACCCGCCGGCGGCATTGGCGCGGTGATGGAAGCGCTGGCGGCCGCGGCCCGCAGTGCGGGCGCCGAGATTCGCACCGGATCGCCAGTCGCGCGTGTATTGATCAAGGACGAGCGTGCGAAGGGTGTTGTGCTGGAGGACGGTACCGAGATCGCCAGCCGCATTGTCGTTTCGAACGCCGATCCCAAGACCAGCCTGCTTAAACTGCTCGGACCCGAGCATCTCGATACCGAGTTCGTACGCCGCACCCGCTATCTCCGGGATCGTGGCACCACGGCGAAACTGCATCTCGCCCTCGATGCGCTGCCGGAGAGCCTCAAGAACCTGCCACAGCAGGGCCAGGTCCGGTTCATGATGACGCCGGGCCTTCCTGGCCTCGAACGCGCGTTCGATGCGTGCAAGTACAAGACCGTGCCCGGGTCGCTCCCCATGGAGATCGTGATTCCGACGCTCGTCGATCCGAGCCTCGCGCCAGCGGGCCAGCACGTGCTGAGCGCCAACGTCCACTATGTCCCCTATGCGCTTGCCGAGGGGAGCTGGGACGGCGCCCGGGCCGGATTGCGCGAGCAACTGATCGCATCGATCGATGCGCAACTTCCGGGTACCAAGGACCGCATCGTTGGGGCCGAGTTGCTGACACCACCGGATATCGAAAAGAAGTTCCGCCTCGGCGGCGGCCACTGGCATCAGGGCGAAATCTCGCTCGACCAGATCTGGACGCTGCGGCCGGTGCCCGGCTTTGCCCAGTATCGGATGCCGATTGCAGGATTTTATCTCTGCGGCGCCGGTACGCATCCCGGTGGCGGCATCACCGGCGCGCCCGGCTGGAACGCGGCGCAGGCGGTCATCGCAGATCTCAAGACGGAGCCGACACGATGAACGCGCTCAAAGGGCACGTCGCGCAGAACCTGCTGCCAACGCCGTTCTACGAACGGCTTTTGCCGCTGAACCTTAATCACAGTTGGGAACGCTGGGAGGGTTATCTCAGCGTCGGCTGTTTCGACAATATCGAGCGCGAATACACCGCGATCCGCAACGCCGTGTCGGTCTACGACATCTCACCGATGACGCAGTACCGGATCGGCGGCCCCGATGCGACACGCTTCCTCGACCGTCTGATGACGCGCGACATGACCAAGGTAGCGGTCGGCCAGGTCGCCTATGCCATCTGGTGCGACGATGACGGCAAGGTGGTCGAGGATGGTACCGTGTTCCGGCTCGGCGAGCGCGACTATCTGATCAACGTACAGGAACAGAACCTATCCTGGTTTCAGGACACGGCGTTCCAATACGACGTGACAATCGCAGACGTGACCGAAGAATTCTGCGGGCTTTCGATTCAAGGCCCGCTCTCGCGGCAGGCGCTCGAACAGATCGGCCTCAAGGAAGTTTCGGTTCTCAAGTTCTTCCGATTGGTGCAGGTCGAACTTGACGGCATGAAGATCGTCCTGACCCGCACCGGATTCACCGGCGATCTCGGCTTCGAGGTCTATCTGCGGCCTGAACACGCACTTGCCTTCTGGGATCGCATGATGGCGACGAAGCTCGCACCGCGCATCGTGCCGACGGGATCGCACGCGCTCAACCTCGCGCGGATCGAGGCCGGGTTCCTGCAGGTGAACACGGATTTCATCGGCTCGGAGCGTTGCCAGCGTCATTCGCAGCGTCGCTCGCCCTTCGAACTGGGCTTCGAGCGGCTGGTCAATTTCAAGAAGCCCTATTTCGTCGGCAAGCGTGCGCTGCTGCGCGAGCAGGCCGAAGGCGGCCCGCGCTGGCGCACCGTCGGGCTCGACGTCATCGGCAACAAGCCGGCCGACGGATCGCTGCTCTATGACGGCAATCGCGAAATCGGTCGCGTGACGTCGGCGATGTGGTCGCCGACCTGCAAACGCAATCTCGCGATCGCAACAATCGAAGCCGCCTATGCGCGGCCGGATGCGAAGATCATGGTGGATATCTGGGTCACCAAGGAGCTGCGCATCGAAAAGCACATGGTGCCGGGGCGGATCGCGGAGCGGCCGTTCTACAATCCGCCGCACCGACTGACCTAGTCTCTTAAGCAACAACGGCCAACGAAAAAGGCGCGCCCTTTTTCATTGGTATCGATCGACGGTCAATGCGTCAGCAGCACGCCCGCCTGCACCGGCCAGGTCGCCCAGACCTTCTGCCCGCGCACGTCGGTCTCGTCGAGGCTCCGGGTCATATTCGGCGCAGCGACAGCAAGGCGTTTGTCGAGCCCTTCAACCTGGACATAGAAATGACTGCGATCGCCGAGATAGGCTTCGGCGCTCACGGTCCCATGTACGCCGTTCGCATCGCCAGTCGGTTGGGTTCGGTCGATTTTGATTTTCTCGGGCCGAATGGCGAGAGTCACATCGGAATTGGCCGCGAACTGACCGTTGGAGACCGGCGCGCGTAGCTTGCCAATTCCGCCGACTTCGACCGTCGCGAGGCCGTTATCCACGCTCGATACGCGGCCGCGGATGAAGTTCATCGTGCCGATGAAGTCCGCAACCTCGCGGCAGTTCGGCGCTTCGTAGAGACGCGTCGACGTATCGATCTGCAACACCTTGCCTTTCGACATAACTGCGATGCGGTCGGACATCGTGAGCGCCTCTTCCTGGTCGTGCGTCACGAACACGAAGGTGACACCGAGACGTTCCTGAAGCTGCCGCAGTTCGAGCTGCATTTCTTCACGCAGCTTCTTGTCGAGCGCGCCCAGCGGCTCGTCGAGCAGCAGGACCTTCGGCTGGCAGACGAGCGCACGCGCCAGCGCAACGCGCTGCCGCTGGCCGCCCGAGAGCTGATGCGCACCTCGATTGCCGTAGCCGGGAAGCTGGATCATCTCCAGTGCCCGTTCGACGGTCTCGGCACTTTGATCCTTTGTCAGACCCTTCTTCCGCAGACCGTAGGCAATGTTTTGCGCCACGGTGAGATGCGGGAAAATGGCGTAGCTCTGAAACACCATGTTGGTCGGGCGATGATGCGGCGGTACCGCCGACATCGGTTGACCGTCGATATAGATTTCACCCTTGGTCGGCGCCTCGAACCCGGCCAGCATGCGGAGCAAGGTCGTCTTGCCGCAACCGGAGGGGCCGAGCAGCGAGAAGAACTCACCGCGCCGGATGTTGAACGTGATGTCGTCGACCGCTCGAACGCCGCCGAAATGTTTGGAGACGCTCTTGATCTCAATGATCGATTCTTCGGATGCCATGCTCAGACGATGCCTCCCGCGCTCTCGTCCGGCACGCCGCGGCGGCGCAGCCATTCCGAGAAAGTGACGATGATGATTGAAAAGACGAGAATGCAGCTACCCAAAGCCAGCGTACTCGGCAGGCGGTTCGGGAAGCGCAACTGGCTGAAGATGAAAAGCGGGAGCGTCGCATCGTTGCCCGCCAGGAACGCAGCAAGCAGATACTCGTCGAACGAGATCGTGAAACAGAGCAGCAGGCTCGACACGATGCCTGGCGCCGCCAGCGGGAACGTTACCTTCCAGAACGTGATCCACGGTCCTTGTCCGAGGTCGAGCGAGGCTTCTTCGAGACTTTTATCGAAGCCCTGCAATCGCGCAATCATCACCAGCATCGCGAAGGGGATGCAGACCAGCACATGCGAGGCGCCAACCGTCCACAAGGAGAGCTCGATATCGAGAAACTTGCGGAAGATGGTCAGAAGCGCGATCGCGAGAATGATCGAAGGAATAACCAGCGGGACCATGATGACGGCCATGACCGGCGCACGACCCGGCAAATAATAGCGCGTGACCGCCTTGGCGGCCAAGACGCCCAGAACCGTGCTGACGAAGGCCGATGCAAGGCCGACCTTGACGCTCGCATTGAGCGCCTTGATGAGCTGCGTGTTCTCGACCATGTCGTAGTACCATTGCAGCGTGAATCCCTTCAGCGGGAACGCCACATAGATGCTGTCGTTGAACGAGAACAGCGGCAACAACAAAACCGGTCCATAGAGAAAGATCACGTAGAAAATCGAGAAGATCGCCAGCAGGTCGATTTTTCGTGTGCTCGGCATGGTTCACCCCGACCGCTGGATCGCGTGCTTCCCGAACAGAAGCCGCACGAAATAGAGGAAGCCGAGAACCACGACCGTGATCGAAATCATGCTCATGATCGAAACCGCGGCCCCGAGTGGCGCGTTGTTTGCCTTGCCGAATAGCGACTGGATGATATTGCCTATCATGATACCCGACGTACCGCCCACCAAAGTCGGCGTCACATAGTCGCCAACGGTGGGGATGAACACGAGCAGCGTGGCCGAGATCACGCCCGGCAGCGACAGCGGGAACGTCACGCGCCAGAAGCGCTCGAACGGCGTATCGCCGAGATCGGTTGCTGCCTCGAGGAGCGAGCGGTCGATCTTTTCGAGCGACACATAGATCGGCAGAATCGCGAACGCAGCCCAGGCATGCGCCAGCGTGATCGTCACGGCCGGCGGATTATAAAGCAGGAATTCGAGCGGTTCGCTCAGAATGCCGGTGGTGATCAGTCCGGAATTGATCACGCCATTGAAACCCAGAATGATCTTCCACGCGAAGACGCGCAGCAGGTAGCTGGTCCAGAACGGCACGGTGATCAGGATGATCCACATCAGTTTGTTCTTGGTCACCCGGAACGCCAGGTAGTAGGCCATCGGGTAAGCGAGAACGACCACGGCGATGGTCGCGGTCAAAGACATGCGGATGGATTTGAGAAGGAGGAGCCCGTAGATCGGGTTTTCCTGGACGTCGAGCACCTTGAGATAATTATCCAAGGTAAAGTCGCGGTGGATTTCGAAATATTCCTGGGTCCAGAAACTCAGAAGGAACAGACCCAGTATCGGCACGATCAGCATCGTGATCATCACCAACGCTGTCGGCGAGAGCAGAAGATATCCCCTTATCCACTCATACCGAAGCAGCAGAGCCCGCCATCTTAGCCAAAGACCGTCGGGCCGGGCGGGCGTTTCCGCGCCGCTGGCGACACTTACCATGCCGATCGCCTCCCTTTTTTTTGCAACAGCCGAGCCTTATGACCCGTATTGTCGGCCTCGAATCTATACGAATCAAGCTATTGCGCATCAAGCCTTTTCTGGGGGCTTCCACCGCCTTGCCCGTCAAATGTCCGGGATGCTAGCCTTTCGCGGGCTTCGGTTGGCCTCCCTTCTATTGGCCGATCCATCACCGTTTCCTGCGAGTATTCGCCTGTGCGGCTGGCCCGAACCCGCCCCGCACGACACCGGTCGATCAACGCACTCGTGACCGGACAACTGTCGACTGAACGGAGAATCAAATGACCAAGAATGACCTGTTGGCCGCGATCAAGAATCGCAGCCTGTCGCGTCGCGATATGGGCCGGGTGCTTGCTTCCGCCGGTATCACGCTGGCTGCAGTACCGATGGTAGCCGGTCGCGCGCTGGCGCAAGATCAGGCGAGTTACTTCACCTGGAGCGGCTATGACGTTCCAGAATTTTTTCCTGGCTATATTGAGAAGCACGGCGAATCCCCCGCTCTTCCCGTGTTCGCCGACGAAGAAGAGGCGTTCCAGAAGTTGCGCGCCGGATTCGAAACGGACGTCGCGCACCCGTGCAGCGGTCGCATCGTGCGCTGGCGCGACGCCGGCGTGATCCAGGCGATCGACACATCGCGTCTCAGCAACTGGGACAACGTCTTCGCGGATCTGAAGACGATCAACGGCGCGGCCGACGGTGGTCAGCAATGGTTCGTGCCGGTCGACTGGGGCAACACGTCCGTCATCTATCGCGCCGACCTCGTCGAGATCCAGGACGAGAGCTGGGAAATCCTGTGGGATGAGCGTTACGCGGGCCGGCTTTCCATCGGCACCGACATTACCGATACCGCGGTAATCACCGGCCTTCTGATCGGCGTCGAAGATCCCTATGCGATGACCGACGACGACATCGCGCGCGTCAAGGCGAAGCTCGAAGAGCAGAAGCCGCTGCTGCGCTACTACTGGTCGGATCCGACGCAGCTTGAGCAGAGCCTCGCATCGGGCGAAGTGGTTGCCTCGACCGCGTGGAACAGCGCGCTACCGACGCTGATCGAGCAGGGCGTCGATGTGAAGTTCATGAATCCGAAGGAGGGCATCCTCACCTGGTGCTGTGGCGCCGTACTGACGAGCAACGCTGCACATCCCGAGCTCGCGCACGATCTGATCGATGCGCTGATCTCGCCGGAAGCCGGCGCCTGGCTGATCGACTACGGCTATGGTCATTCGAACAAAATATCGTTCGACGAGGCCGATCCGCAGTTGCTGGCCGATCGTGGCTTTCCGGCCGATCCGACGGCCTATCTCCAACAGGGAATCTTCAGCCGCGACAACAAGCGGCTCGACGATCTCCAGCAGATGTTCGAGGCGGTTCAGGCCGGTACCTGATCACGCCTCACACGGTGCGGGCCGGATCCCCACGATCCGGACCGACGGCCCGGCAGCGCGCGCCCCGATCTCCTCTCTGAGGCGTCCTGCCGGGCTTCGTCCTTTTCGCGAAACCACAACGATCGATCGAAGGCAGGAGAACATGCAGAAGGCCGCAGGACGAAACTTCACCTACAACACGGAAGATCTGTGGGAGAAGGACCGCGACCATATCATCCACCCCTGGATCGAACTGGGCACCGCAAAGACCAAAGAGCCGCTGGTCATCGCCGAATCCGAAGGGCCGTACATCTACGATTCCAACGGCAACCGCATGCTCGATGCGATGGGTGGCATGTGGTGCGTCAATGTCGGATACGGTCGCGACGAAATCGCGCAGGCCATTGCCGATCAGGCGCGCAAGCTCTGCTATTTCTCGCCGTTCGGCATCATCTCCTCGCCGCCTTCAATCGAGCTCGGCGACCGGCTAGTCGAATACACGCCGGGCGATCTGAATCATGTGTTTTTCGCGACCGGGGGTTCGACCGCGGTCGATTCGGCGATCCGGTATGTCTATTTCTATTTCAACTGCATCGGACAGCCGGACAAGAAACACATCATCACCCGTGATTACGCCTATCACGGAAGCACCTATCTCTCAGCCTCGCTGTCGGGCAAGCCGGGCGACATCAACTTCATGGATCGCAAGACCGACAACATCCATCATTTGCCCGCGCCGAATCCCTATCGCCGCCCGGAGGGCATGACGGAATCCGAATTCCTCGAACTGACGGTCAAGCAGCTCGAAGACAAGATTCTCGAAATCGGGCCGGAGAATGTCGCCGCGTTCATCGCCGAGCCGGTGCTGGCTTCCGGCGGCGTGATCGTGCCGCCCAAGGGCTATCAGCGGCGTACGCTCGAAGTCTGCCGCAAGTATGACGTGCTCTACATCTCGGACGAGGTCGTGACCGGCTTCGGCCGCTGCGGCGAGATCTTTGCATCGGAGAAGGTGTTCGACATCGTGCCGGACATTATCACCAGCGCGAAGGGCCTGACCTCAGGCTATGTGCCGCTCGGTGCGTTCTTCGTGTCGAGCCGCATCTTCGAGCCGCTGCTCGGGGAACAGGGCAAGGGCAAGTTCTTTGCGAACGGCTTTACCTATTCCGCGCGTCCGGTCGCCTGCGCCGCCGGCCTCGCCAATCTCGATATCATCGAGCGCGAGGATATCTGCGGACATGTGCGCAAGCTCGGGCCGTACTTCCAGGAGCAATGCCACACGCTGCTCGATCTCCCGATCGTGGGCGATGTGCGCGGTGTCGGCATGATGCTGTGCGTCGAGTTCGTGAAAGACAAGAAGACGAAGGAAATCTGTCCGCCCGAGTGGGAATTCGGCAATCGCGTCATCCGTCAGACGATGCCGCGCGGCCTGATGATCCGCCCGATGGGCCATCTCGCGGTGCTGTCACCGACCTTGATCATCACCAAGGATCATGTCGATGAGGCGGTCTCGATCATGCGCGAGGCGATTCACGCGGTGATGGACGATCTGACCCGCGAAGGGCTCTGGCACGGCTAATCGAAGAAGCGCGCCCCGGTGCCGAACGGTGCCGGGGCGCTATTCGATCCAGACATCCACGGAAGCATGGCGACCGCCGCTGTCGACGACGGTGACGCGCACCTGCCCTGCCCCGTCGGGCTGCCAGGCGGCGCGACGCTTCCAGGATGCCGTCGGCACCGCCTCGCCATTCACCAGCCATAGCAGCGGCAACTGACCGCCGCGCGCCTCGAGTGCGAGCGGCAGCAGACCGGATGCATCGCCCCCCAAAGGAAGGCGCGTACCATCGACCGGAAAGGCGATCGACGGGCCGACAGCGGCAGCGGCGGCAACCGAGCTCGCAAGCGGGCTCGCCTCGCGCTGGAACCGCTGCAAGGGCGCCGGCAGGTTGGCGGTCGAGGCGACGAGCAGTGCATCGCCGGGCGGCGGCCCTGAGGGGCGCTCCCGGGTCAGCAGCAACGTCGGCCGATCGAGCAGGTCGAAGGCGTCGAACAACAGGGGGGCGGCCGTATCGCGACCCATACGGTCGGTAGCGAAGCTGCCATCGGGCCTGCCGACCCAGATGCCGATCGTATAGCGGGCGTCGAAGCCGATCGCCCAGGCATCGCGATAGCCATAGGACGTGCCGGTCTTGTACGCAACCAGAGGCGCCCCGGGGCGGTCCGCCCCGGCCAGCCGGTCGGGCGGCGGCGGCAGCCCCTCGAGGATACGGGCGACGTACCAGGCACCCAGCGTCGACGTCAGCGCTCCGCTCGTCCCTTCCGGATCGTCGGGGCGAAATCGGAGCGGCTTCATGATCCCGCCCTCGGCCAGACCGACATAGGCAGCGACGAGATCTTCGAGCGTGGTGCCGAGCCCGCCGAGAATAATCGGCAGACCGGGGCCGATCTCGGGCCGCGGCAAATCGAGCCGCATACCCGCGCCGCGCAGCCGCGCGAGGAAGCTCGCCGGACCGATCCGGTCGAGCAAGGCCACAGCAGGCACGTTGAGCGATTGCTGGAGCGCCGCCTCGGCCGTCACATCGCCGCGGAAGCCGCCATCGAAATTCTGCGGCGCATAATCGCCAAAGCGCGTCGGCGCATCGAGCATCAAGGTTTCCGGATGCAGCAACCGCGATTCAAAGCCCATCGCATAGAGAAACGGCTTCAACGTCGATCCGGGCGAGCGCACCGCCTGCACCATGTCGATCGGGCCAAAACGCGCCTCGTCGAAATAATCCGCAGCACCCACATAAGCGCGTACGCCGCGGGTTTCGTTTTCGACCACGAGGATCGCGACCGACACGCCATCCGACCATTGCGCTGCGTACAAAGACGCAAGCCGCTCGAGCCGCGGCTGAAGATCGCCATCGATCAGGGTTGCGATGGTACGCTCGTTGATGCCTTCGCGCAGCAGCCGCTCGGCAAGATGCGGCGCCAGCATCGGCGCATCGCGGCGCAGTGCCGGCAACGGATCGGCGGCAGCCTCAGCAGCCGCTGCAATCGTCAGCAGGCCCATGCTCGCTGCGCGATCGAGCACGCGTAACCGGGCGGCCGTCGCCGCCGCCGGCGCACGATCCGGCCGCAAGCTCTCGGGCGATTGCGGCAAGGCCACCAGCAACGCGGCCTCGGCCGGCGTCAGGGCCGAAGGCTCCTTGCCCAGATAGAGCAGGCTCGCGGCGCGCAGTCCTTCGATGTTGCCGCCGTAGGGTGCGAGCGTGAGATACATCGCGAGGATTTCGCCCTTGTCAAAACGCGATTCGAGCTGGAGCGCGCGCGCCATCTCGATCAGTTTCGACCCCAACGTCCGCGGCCGCGGTTCGAGCAGGCGTGCGGTCTGCATGGTGAGCGTCGACGCGCCGGACACGATATGGCCGGCGCCGATCGCCTGAAAAGCCGCGCGGCCGACCGCCAGAAGGTCGATGCCGGGATGAGAATAGAATCGCTTGTCCTCGCGCGCGATCAGCATGTCGATAAACAGCGGATCGACATCGTCGAGTGCGACCGGCAACCGCCAGCGCGCATCGCCTGCGGTGAAGAGACGCAATGTCGCGCCGCCCGATGCAATCACCTCCTGCGAGAGATCGGCGAGACGGCCGAGCGCTGGCGGAAAGGCACGATCGAGCGCCCAGCCGCCGGCCCCCAGCAGAAGCGCCGCGATGCCGGCGGCTAAAGCTGCGCGACTTAGGTGCCGCAGGATCACGGCAGGTCCGTCACGGTCACGCGACCGGGCGTACCGCGCCCACGGAACTCCGGTTGGTACATCGCCTCGACGACGGGCGCGGGATGCACGAACTCGCCCGGCGTGACCGCCCGCACGAGATACGCAACCGAGAACAGACCCTGGCCGAACCAGTCGACGCTCGCGACGAACCGGTCATCGCGATATTCGGCATGGTCGGCCGGCTGAATCGATCCGAGCCATGCCAGGCTCTCCGCATTGCGGGAATCCGAGAGATGCGGATTCTCCGCTTCGAATCCGGCCGGCAGCAGATCGACGATCAGAATCTGGTCGTCGACGTCGCGGTCGACCGAGATGTCGAGCCGCACCACCGCCATATCGCCCTGCGTCATCTGCGACACATCAATCAGATTGCCCTCGAAATCAAAATAGTTGCGTTCGATTCCGATACCCTCGTTCGCCGCTTTCAGAATCTCGGTCGGCGAACCGATCAGGGTTGCGTTCATCCAGAGCGGTGCATCGCCTTCGTTGCGATAGACGATCGCCGGTTCGAGCGCCGAACCCGCACGGTAGAAGCGGATCGGCGTCGAATGCTCTTCCGCCGCGCCGCCGTCGATCGAGAGCGAGAAGGTCGACGATCCGGCAAGGCTGGCCGCCGCCAAAAGCAGCGCGCCCTCTTCCTGCGTGCTGAGATAGCGCCGCGTCTGGTAGAGACCCGCCAGGCGTTCGACTTCGACCGCGGGATCGAAATCGGCAGCGCCGGTTTCCGCAGCGAGCGCGATTGTCATCGCGAGATCGCGCACCGTGGTTCCGTAATCCGCCGGATACTCGTCGTCCTGACGTTCGGTTGCGATCGCATCGGCAAAGGCCGTGCGGGCACGATCGAGATCGCCATAGAGCGCAAAGCCCGCGCCGAGTTGTGCGAGGCCCAACGGCGTAATCCAGAGCGGCTTACCGTTCGCATCGCGCGAGAGCGAGTCATAGACATACCGCAGCGAGCCGGGATCGCCCGCGCCCGCACTTGCCAGCACGTAGCCGGCATAGGCGCGCGCCGCGACAAGGGCGGGATCGTCCGCGTAAAAGTAGGACGTCTCCTGTGCGAGCCAGTCGAGCCCACGCTGGTAGGCGAAGTCAGGAACCTCGTGGCCGAAGCTCCGCGCGCGCGTCAGGAAATCGAGTGCGTAGGCGCTGAGCCAGCCATCGGCCGCGCCATAGCCGCTCCACAGCGAGAAGCTGCCGTCCCAACGCTGCATGTCGAGCACCCGCGTGATCGCGTCGGCGATGCGGGCGTTGAGCAACGCCTCATCCTCATCGCGATCCCACAGGCGGGCGACCTCGGCGACGTAGAGCAGCGGCAACGCGCGGCTCGTCGTCTGTTCGAGGCAGCCATAGGGATAGCGATCGAGCGAGCGCAGCAATCCGGCAACATCGATACTCGGTTTGCCATCGAAGGTTATCAGCATCTCACCGGAACCGGGGACGAACCGGGCCGCGATATCCCCGCCAACGGTCAGGCTTTCGCCCGGTTCGAGCCGATGCACGATGCGTTCCTGGATCGGAAGCTGCGCCGGGCGCACCGGCAACAGGATGGTACGCGCGAGCGAAAACCCATCCGGCCCTTCGAGCGTCATCTGCAACGCGCCGGCACCGACAGCCAATCCTTCGACACCGACAGCCTGGTTGACGCTTGCACCTTCTTCGAGCGCCAGCTCGAATGTCGACAAATCCGTTACGCCAACCGCATCGTCGCCAGCCACGGTCAGCGTGTAGGTGCCGGCCGCGCCGTCGAGATTCTGCACGGTAAAGGTGACAGCACTGGTATCGCCCGGTGCCAGGAAACGCGGCGCCGACGAGGTTGCGACGACTAAATCGCGCACGATCAGCGGCGCTTCCGCCGATCCGACCTTGATCGTGCTCCACGCAACCGCCATGAGGCGCAGGCGGCCGTTATAATCCGGCAGATCGAGCGGAATGGTGGCACGCCCATCGGAATCGAGCGTCACGATGCCCGAGAACAATGCGACTAGTGTGATCTGCGGTGGCGCGCCGCGCTGGCCGAGACCGCCATCGCCGCCGGAGCGGATGCGGCCGCGATCGCCGGCAAGGCCGTCGATCAGCCGGCCGTAGAGATCGCGCAATTCGACGCCGAGCCGCCGCTTGCCGAGAAAGAACTCGGGCGCATCGGGGGATTCGAAATCGGTGAGTTGCAAAATTCCTTCGTCGACCGCGGCGAGCGTCACATAGGCTTCATTGCCATCGAGGCCGCTCACTTCGATCGGCACATCGAGCGTCTGGCGCGGCTCGATCAGTTCGGGCAGATCGATGGTTATCTCGAGTTCCCGCGGCGCCCGATCGATACCGATCCATGCGACGCCCATGGCGCGACCGGGCCCATATTTTTCCGCGGACGATGCCGGACGAAACGCGGTTGCCAACAGATAGGCACCTGCACCCCATTCCTCATCGACTTCGATCGTGGTTTCGATGCCCTCGGGCCCGGCATCGACGATCCATGTGCGGTAGATGCGATCGCTGGCAAGCGCCAACTGCACCGGCCCCTCGAAGGGCGACGTGATGAACGTACGCACGCTGTCGCCAGGTTCAAACAGATCGCCTTCGAGACTGATCTGCAGTGTGTCGGGTGAATCGCCCTCGCCCGGTCGTCCGTACCAGCCGGCCTGGAATCGATAGCTTGCCGCCACACCCGCTTCCGGATCGTAAACTTCGAGCCGGTAGGAACCCCAGTCGAGAACCATGCTGACCAGACCGCTGCCGTCGGATGTCGTTTCGACGCTGCCGCCCGTTTGCGGCATGTCGCGCACGGTCACGCTATAGTCCCAGATGCCGTTATCGTAGAACCACTGATAGTCCCATTCCTCGCGAATGAGATCGTAACGCAGGCCCGCAGCGTCGGCCGGTTTGCGTGTCGCGGTGTCGAGCAGGATCACGTCGAATTCGGCCGGCAGCGAATAGGGTGCGGAATCATCGGCGAAACGCGGCTTGATGCCGATCGCGGTCGCTTCATCGCGCACCGGCAGCAGCAACGTCTCGCTGACCGCCCTTCCGCCGGGTTCGAGCACATCGACATAGAGGGTCGCGCGCAGCGGACTGGCCGTATCGGGCAGTTGCGCCGCATCGACACCGAACTGCGAAATGCCGGCGGCATCGGTGACCGGTGCATCGAGCGCGATACGAACCGGTTCGAGCGCTTCGTCGGCGAGACCGAAATGATAGTCCGGATATTCCGGAAACGGATCCGGATCGCGATCGATCACGAGTTCGCCCATCACTACGAGATCGGCACCCGGTGCGCCATAGAGATAGACGGCATCGGCCGTCACATCGACCGGCGCACCCGGTACGAGCTCTGTCGCCGCGGTTTCGATCTCGACTTCGATGCGGGCGGGAATGACGTCCTCGATCAGGAAACCGGCCGAGCCGACCGGATCGCCCTCCGGATCGACAAAAGCCAGCACCTGCCATTGCCCGGTCGGGCTCGAAGTCGTGAAGTCGAGCGGAATGTGATGGCCGCCGAGCGCGGATGCCTCGGAATGAATTTCCTGGGCGAGCGTACCGTCGGGCCGCAACACATTGAAGAACAGCGGCAGATCGGGCAACGCCGCACCCGCCGCATCGCGCAGCAGGGCTACAAGCTCGACCCTTTCACCGGGCCGGTAGACGCCGCGATCGGTGTACAGCAGCGCATCGTAGATGCCGGTGACGTCGCGGCCACCGACGCCGCGATCGCTAAGATCGAAGGCCGGGCCCGAAAGATCGAGAAATGCGAAATCCGTATCGCCGTGACTGGCGGTGAGCATCGTCGGCGCCAGACCCTGCGAACCGCGCAGCAGACCCGGTGCGAATGTCGCCTTGCCGTCCTGATCGGTCGTCGCGATGGCGAGCTCCTCATTGTTGCGCGCATAGAGCCGCAATGTTGCGCCGGCCATCGGCTCGGCGCTGTCGAGCGAACGCGCGAACACGGTCAGGCCGTCGGTACCGCTCATTGTCAGAAGGCCGATATCGGTGACAATCAGCCATTGCGTTGCCTTCGCTTCCCAGTCAAAGGCTTCGCTCTCGCCTGTATCCGCGATCAGGATGTACGTGCCGGGTTCGATCTCCTCGATCATTTCCTGAACCGGGATCGATGTGACCACGCGTTCATTGCGCACCGACTCGATTTCAACGCTGCCGGTCCAGACTTCCTCGCCAAGATCTTCGATGATGTAATCCCGGACCCATGGATCCAAGAGCTGGAGGATTCGACCTTCGCGAATCTGCTGCACGAGATTGCGGTCGTTGATCCGCAGCAGGCTGAGCTGCGCCTCAGTCACATTGACGGTGGTGAGCGGCACACCGGTACTGCCGATGCGCGGCAGCACATAGGCGGTCGAACGGAACCCGAGCACCGGATCGCGATCGGGCACCGCAACGTCGAGCGCCACATCGTCGCCGAGGCGCATGGCCAATTCGTCCGGCAGATCGGCAAGAAGCTCGTAGGAATCCGTGCCGGGCAGGCCGGCGAGCAGCTCGACGGTGTAGCTCTGCCCGTAGGCAAACCCGCCGATGCAGAGCAAATCGTACGAGACGTAGTATTGGAGGTCGGTCGCCGGTTCGACGCGAACATAGTCCGCGTAACTGACCTGCAGCGCATCCGGCAGATAGACGTCGAATTGCACGCAAAGTTCTGCCAGGTCCCCTTCGGTCCGCAACTCGCGGCCGACCATCGAGAATTCACGCACCTCGGCGAGGGTCTGTTTGGCCCCGGCACCCTTCTCGGGCGTGTTCCCCTGGCTCAGCTGATAGGCGGCAGCGGCCGCTACCGGATCGCCCAGCCGGTCGAGCACGGCGCCGGCAATTCGCCAGGTGGCGGCGACGTCGCCGTCATTGCCCGCCAGCGCCCTGGCAGCAGTCGCCGCGGCCAGGGCCTCCTGGTCGCGCCCGCCCAGGCGATAAACCTGCGCGAGGCGCAGCCATGTCCGAAATTCGCCACCGTCGGCCGCGATCGCCCGCTCGTAATATTGCACGGCTGCGTCCCAGTCCCGATCGGCCATCAGCGCCTCGGCCTGCTGTCGCAGTGCGGTCGCTTCGTACGTATCGGCGGGTGCATGCCGGTATGCGGAGGCGATGCGGGCCCGTTCGTTCGCAAGAGCCAAAGCCGGACCGTCCGATTCATCGATCGGCGTCTGGCCTGTCTGCTGGGCGTAAGCCAGGTTTGCAACAAAGACGAACAGGAGAAGCAGTTGAACCAGAACGGCGCGCCGCAACAGCATCGTTACCCCCAGCAAGATCCTCCGGAATCATTGCGATACCGGAATGCGAATATCATCCCTGCAATATGGCCCGATTGGGGCAGGAATGGCTCATACGATGGACTATGATGCACCCGACACGGAGTGGATGACCATCGTGACCGAGACGACACAGGAACGGGTCGGACCAACGCTGCCGCGCGTCTGGCTGCTACTTGGGAACCGTGCCGGCGACAATGCCCAGGTCGCCGCATTGGGGGAAGCGCTCGGCTGGCCGGTCGAACAGAAGCGCCTAAACTTCAACGCCTTGCACCATAACCGTAACCTGTTCCTCGGCGCGTCTCGCCGGACGCTGGATCGCGCGCAATCTGACAAGCTTGAGCCGCCCTGGCCCGACCTGGTGATCGCGGCGGGACGACGCAGCGCGCCGATCGCGCGGTGGATCCGGCGGCGTTCCGGTGGCAAGACCCGCCTCGTCCATATCGGACGACCCTGGGCGCCGGCCGGCTGGTTCGATCTCATAATCACCACTCCGCAATACGGCATGCGATGGCGCCCGAACGTACTGGTCAACGCGGCCCCGTTACACGCCATGACCCCCGAGCGCCTCGAGAAGGCCGCCGCCCGCTGGCAACCGAGGCTCGCCCATCTGCCCCGGCCCTGGACCGCGTTGCTGATCGGCGGTCCGAGCGATCCCTACCGGTTCGGTCCGACCGAAGTCCGCGGGTTGATCGACCAGGCGGTGGCCGCAACAAGGGCGAGCGGCGGCAGCCTGCTGGTGACCACCAGCGGACGGACGCCCGCGTCAGTCGGGCCGGCGCTGGAAGCGTGGCTCGGCGACGTCCCGCATCATCGTTTTTTGTGGTGTCGGGATCAGGCCGACAATCCCTATTACGGCTATCTGGCGTTGGCGGATCGTTTCATCGTCACCGGCGACAGCGTGTCGATGATGACCGAGACCACGGCGACGGGCCGCCCCGTCGCGATCTATCGGCCGGCCGAGCGACGGCGTCTTGTCGGCAAGCGCGCGACGCGCGTACCGCCGCTGCGCTGGCTGGTCGATGTCGGACTGTTGCCGCATGCGCGCGACATCGGCGCGTTCTGCGATCGTCTGGTCGCTTCGGGCCGCGCCTACTACCTGGGCGATCCGCTACCGGAACGCAGCAGTCCCGCACCGGAGGACATGAGCCGTGCTGTCGAGCATGTGCGCGACCTGTTCAAGACGGAAGGTTGACGGCACCAGCGCGATTCAGGCGGCAGCCAACGGCGGGGTGCGGCGTAACAGATCGAGTGCGTCGTGACGCAAATGTTTCTGCGCCATCTCTTCGCGGATCAGATCCTCGCCGACGATCCCCTTCTCCATGCATTCGCGCAACAGCCCGAAGAAGAAGCGCTCCTGATTGGGATCCGGATGCGGCCGGTAGGAGGTGACGGCCGGGATCGGCACAATCCGCTGCAGCCAGTCTGCTGGAACAATACCGAGCAACCGCGCGCGCAAGGTGAAATCGACCGGAAGGCCGGTCTTCCAGGGTTGTGTCCGCCGCTTGGTGTTGTGCAGCAGTCTTGTGTTCGCATCGAGATGGTCGAAATCGTTCCAGTACGGCTCGAGATCGCCGATCGACGAACGCGGTTCATATTGCAGCTGGGTCCATTTCAGATAGTCGCGCTTGAATGCAAATAGCTCGTCGAACTGCTCCGCGCAGCGCCAGTGCCGCAACTTCGCGCAATCGAGCAGCATCACTGACGTCGCCATATAGTGTTCGCTGCCGTTATGGCCGGGTCGCGGGCGCGCCCAGACGGCCTTGCCCTGCATATCGCGATCGAGCAGTTCCCATATGTCGCCGACGGCGAAAATATCCGGATCCATGATGACGGCACGGCCTTCGTAACCCATCAGCTCGGGCGGCAGGAACCGCAGCGGCGTAAAGCTCTGCAGATCGTCCATCTCCCAGACGCGCTTTTCGTTGCCGCGCAGAAAGCGCTGCCCTTCGCGCGCCTTGAGGAAATCGAAATCCTCGGCCTGCAGAATCCGGATTTCAAACCGGTCGGCAGAACGCGAATTGCGCTCAAGCGAATAGGCCGAGGCAATCGCCCCGATCCGCTGGCGCCGGTTGGTATGGATGAAGACGCAAGGTCGCAACCGACTCTCCTCGGTTCTGGCCCAATGATCTAACCCCGCCAGCGGTCCCGACTCAACCCGGACGCAGGTCCGGCCGCCGGGCGGCCGGAACAGCCCACGTCTCGCGCTCTAGCGTGTTCCCGACGGCTCGCTGCCCGGCGGGGCCAGGGCGACCCGTTTCAACGCATCGAACAGCCCGTCGCAATCGGCTTTCAGGCGCGCCATCTGGGCCGGATCGATATCGGGCTGGCGCGTCAACACGCCGGAATCGACCTGGCCGATGCTCTTGACGAAACTGCTGTTCGATTCGATCGGCGCACTGTTGAAAGTCGGCACCGTCATGGCCGTACTGAAATCGATCCCGATCTTCGCGCAGAGCGCACGCATCATGCCGGGCGTGTCGCGGACCAGTTCATCGAGCCCGATGCAGATCACCCGGTCGCCAAAAGTCTGTTTGTTGCGCAACGTCGCCTCGGCCGACTGGCGCCACCAGGCGATCGCCGTTTCGAACTGGTCATATTGCCGCTTCCGTGCCTTGCCGCGATTCTTCGACAAAGCCGAGGCGAGCCAACTCACGGGATCGCGCACGATCGACACCAGATGCCCATCAGGATAGTCGCGGAAATATCGCGCAACGGAATCCGGATTCATCGCAAGTCCAGGGCAGAAGGCGCTGATACAGGCCGCATCGTCGTAAGGCACGATCCTGTTGCCCCAGGATTTGAAGAACGCATGGTAGAAGCAATCGAGTACGCCACGCTGCGTTGCCGGCCGCTTCACCGCGATCAATTCACAGAAGATGCGATGATGAAGCCCGACATCGTAATCGAAGGCGTGCATCCGGGTCGGGTTCTTGGCCTTGGAATAGCCGGTACGCGCCCGTTCGATGAAGCGCCCGTCGACCAGATAGCGAAACAAGGCGCGCCCGCCTTTCGCCGGATCGAGATCGGGCCAGTCGGCCTTGCCCTGTGCGATATGCATGTCGCCCGGATAAGCAGCGATCTGCGGATGGCCGTCGAGAAGCTGGCTGAGCAAGGTGCCGCCGGAGCGATGGATCTGCGAGATCAAAACAACGTTGCGACCGACCGGACGGGGATCGGACGTGATATCCGGCACCGGCGATCGGGGCGATGGAATGAGCCAGCGATCACGCAGCCGCCTGATGCGGCGAAGGCCGGAACTCACAGCGCGAACCATATCCCGATGCCTGCTGCGGTCATGAAAGGGGCTGACGCCGCGTCCGGGGCGATGCGAGCCCGCCCGGCGAAGCCTAGATGGAGTCGCAAGCCGGCCCCCTAAAGTCAACGGGTTTGTCGGTTTTTGGCCCCGCCCGACGGCCCGACGCGCGGCCATTTGGCGCAGCCGGCACCGGACACCCGCCCATCCGAGGGTGGAAACCCGCCGGCAATTGCCAATCCCATAGGCGCGCTGGTACCACCAGCCCGCATTTCGCCGCCGTGCCGGCCGTGGTCGCGGCACCGGACGGATCCGAACACGCTCCGGAGCATCGATGCCCAGTATCAAGATCATCGGCGCCGGTTCGATCGGCAACCACCTCGCCCATGCCGCCCGCTCGCATGGCTGGCAGGTCACGTTGACCGACATCGATCCCGCCGCGTTGCAGCGCTCGCGCGAGAGCATCTACCCCCAGCGTTATGGCGCGTGGGACGATGAGATCGGTCTCAAGGATACGCGCGAGGCAATGGGAGACGCGGCCGATGTCGTGTTCATCGGTACGCCGCCGGACAGTCATATGAAAATTGCGATGGCCGTTCTCGATGCCGCAGCACCACGCGCGCTGGTGATCGAGAAGCCGCTCTGCGGTCCCGATCTCGCCGGCTGCGAGGAACTCTGGCAGCGTACGCGCAAGGCCGGGATCTTCGCCGGCGTCGGGTACAATCACACCCTCGGGGCCAACACGGTGCTCGCCGAACAGGCGCTGGCGGCCGGCACGATTGGCGAGATCGCGACCCTGTCGGCGCGCACGCGCGAGCATTGGGGGGGCATCTTCAAGGCACATCCCTGGCTTGCCGGCCCAGCCGACAGCTATCTCGGTTACTGGATGCGCGGCGGCGGTGCGACCGGCGAACATTCGCACGGCATCAACATGTGGCAGCATTTCGCGCATCGCATCGGCGCCGGCAAGGTGGTCGAAGTTACAGCGACGATGGACATGGTGCGCGACGGCAAGACCGAATATGACCGGCTCGCGCTCATTTCACTCAAGACCAGCGAAGGGCTGGTCGGCGACGTGATTCAGGACGTGGTGACGGCGCCGGCCCAGAAATCGGTACGCATTCAGGGGCGCGACGGTTTCATCGAATGGCGCGTCAATCATGGCCCCAATGTCGATGCGGTAATTACCGGCTGCGGCGACAAGGCGAACGAGCCGATATTGCTGCCGAAGAGCCGGGCCGACGATTTCAAGGCCGAGATCGCCCACCTCGCCGGCGTTCTCGATGGTGCTTTCGAGGGCAAGGCCGAGGGCTCGCCCATTGCGCTCGAACGCGGCCTTGATACGATGATGGTCATCGCCGCGGCCTTCAAATCCCATCAGACCGGGCAGCGGGTCGCCATCGACTGGCGCACCGGCTATCGTCCCGAAGCCCTGCGCTGAGTCGCCTGGAGAACCGCCGAGAACCCGATGCAGAAACCGTTCAAGTTCAACGACCTGTTCATCTACGACCTGGCCAATAATCACCAGGGCGATATCGAGCATGCTTCGAACATTATTCGCGGTATCGGCAACGCGAACCGGGAGGCCGGCGTACGCGGCGCGTTCAAGTTCCAGTTCCGTCAACTCGATACGTTTGTTCATCCCGACTATCAGACGCGGAACGATCTCAAGTTCATCAAGCGGTTCAACGAAACGCGGATGTCGATGGATCAGTTCGCGACGCTGGCGAAGCTCATCCGCGAGCAAGGCATGTACACGATGTGTACGCCGTTCGACGAAGAGTCGGTCGGCGTGATCCTCGACATGGGCCTCGACATCATCAAGGTGGCGAGTTGCTCGGCCGACGATCGGCCGCTGCTGGAACGGGTTGCAAGAACGAACAAGCCGCTGGTGGTATCGACCGCCGGGTTGCGCATCGAGGAAATCGATTGGCTGGTGAACTTTCTCGAGAGCGAGCGCGCGGATTTCGCGATGATGCATTGCATCGCCGAGTATCCGACCGACGACGACAAGCTTCAGCTCAATCAGATCGAGTTCCTGCGCGAGCGCTATCGCACGGTACCGATCGGATGGTCGACCCACGAAGATCCGGACAACACCGACCCGATCAAGCTCGCTTATGCCAAGGGCGCACGGCTGTTCGAACGGCATGTCGGCATCAAGACCGACGAGTATCCGCTGAATGCCTATTCTTCGACGCCGGAGCAGGTTGCGAAATGGCTGGCGGCGTGGAAATACGCCAAGGGCATGCTGGGCGCCTCGGAGCGAGCCCCCTCCTCCCCGCTCGAGCGCAAGACGCTCAAGGAGCTGAAGCGCGGTGTCTATGCCAGGCGCGATCTCGCGAAGGGCACGACGATCCGCCGCGAGGACGTGTTCTTCGCAATGCCGGTCGAGGACGATCAGCTCGTCAGCGGTCAATGGCGCCCGGGCATGATCGCGCCCGCCGACATCGCCGCCAAAGCCGCATTGCCGGAAAGTATGTCGAAGGAAGCGCTGACGGACGAGCAGCTCGTCTATCAGATCATGCTGCAGGTCCGCGCGATGCTGAACAAGGCGAACATCCATATCAACGAGGATGCGTCGATCGAGATTTCGCATCATTACGGGCTGCGGCGCTTCCGCGAATACGGCGCCGTCATCGTCACCTGCATCAACCGCAGTTACGCGAAGAAGCTCGTGATCCAGTTGCCGCGCCAGAAACATCCCTATCACCATCACAAGCAGAAGGAAGAAACCTTCCAGCTTCTCGATGGCGATATGGAGATCGTCAAGAACGGCGAGCGCATCTCGATGCGGCCGGGCGATACGTTCCTGGTCGAACCCGATGCCTGGCACAAGTTCCATACGCTGGACGGCGCCATCGTCGAGGAAGTCTCGACCACGCATTTCAACAACGATTCCTTCTACGAAGATCCTGAGATCGCCAAGAAGGAACGGCATGAGCGCAAGACCCAGGTCGACAACTGGCTGGCCTATTTCCGGTCAAAGCATGCGCTTTAAGGCGGTCGTCTTCGATTTCGACGGCACGCTTATCGATTCGGCCGACGCCAAGCGCGATGCGTTCTTCCGCCTGTTTCCGGCGGGGGAGCCCTATCGCGCCATCGTGAAGCGCGTGCTGGCGATCGATCCGGACGGATCGCGGCATGATGTCATCCCGCGCATGATCGAGGCGATGACCGCGCATCAGCTGCCTTTGCCGCTCGGCCAGAACGCCATCAACCGAATCGGCGCTTATGGGCAGGCGGTCTACGCGGCACAATGCGCCGCCGCGGAATGTCCGGGTGCTGCGACGCTACTGCGTACGCTCAAGGGCCAAACCGCACTCTATATCAGTTCAAACACGCCGGAACCCGATCTCACCAATCTTGTCGCCGCGCGCGGCTGGAGCGATCTGATCGACGGGCTGTTCGGCCATCCGCGCGACAAGAGCGAGACGCTGGCGATGCTGGTCGAGCGTCACGATGGCGCAAAGGACGATGTGGCGGTGGTCGGCGATGGCGAGAGCGACGAACGCGCGGCGCGCGATGTCGGTTGCCCGTTCTTCCGCGTCTGCAGCCCCCAAACGCTCGCCGATGTCTGGCGCAAGCTCGGGCTCACCCATGTTTGAGGGAAAGCGCGTCCTCGTGGTCGTGCCGGCGCGCGGCGGCAGCCAGGGCGTCAAGCTGAAGAACCTGCGCGAGATCGGCGGCGTACCGCTCGTCGCGCAAGCGGGGCGGATCGCGGCCGCACTCGATTTTGCCGATCGCCGCATCGTTTCAACCGATCACGCCGAGATCGCTCGCATCGCGACCGAAGCCGGCCTTGCAGCACCATTCATGCGTCCGGAAGCGCTCTCTGGACCCGTCATCAGCGATCTGCAGGTTCTGACCCATGCGCTCGAAGAGATGGAGCGGATCGACAGCGTGCGCTACGACATCGTCGTGATGCTGCAACCGACGTCGCCGAGCCGCACCGCGCAGCATGTGCGCGACACCGTCGCCCTGCTGGCTCGCGATGGCTTCGACGCGGTCTGGAGCGTCAGCGAGAGCGACAGCAAGGCCCATCCGCTGAAGCAGCTATCGATCGGGGATGGCAGCCGGCTCGACTACTACGATCCCAAGGGCGCGACGATCGTCGCACGGCAGCAGCTACAACCGGTTTATCACCGCAACGGCATCGCCTATGCCTTCACGCGGGCCTGCCTGATCGAGCAGAAGACGATCAAGGGCGCCCGCACTGGCGCGCTGGTCATCGAGGGTCCGGTCGTCAATATCGACACCGAGCTCGATCTCGATTGGGCGAACTTCCTGCAGCAACGCGGCAAGAAGCCGTCATAGTACCGCAACGTCAGCCGCGTGGTGCATTTGCCGGAAAAGCTTCGGCGAAACGCGCCGGCCAGGTTTCGATAGGAAACGACCGAAACGATCCGTCATTCACGATAAGATCGTGCCGCGCCAGCCGGTCGGCATGGCGCCCGCAGAATGCGACCCAGGAATTGTACCAGTCGTTCAGGAACACACCGCTCTCATACTTCTTCAAGAGATCGCGGTCGCGCTTGCGCTGCCGACTTGTGCGATCCAAGCGCGCCATCTCACCGGACCGGACGTGCGAGCGGAGCCGCTCGGCCGGCGCCATCAAAGTCAAAACGGTCACGCGATCGGCGACACCCATCAGATGCAGCACCGGATCCCGATCGTAGGAGCGGATGCCGGTGCGCGATGGACGCAGGAAGTCGTAGTGCAGCAGCACACGCTCATTGCGGCCGGACGGCATGCCATCGGCCTCGGACGCCTGGAGTAACTGCCAGTCCGATCCGTCAAGCCCGTATTGGGCACGCAGCGATGCATCCGCCATCAGCCGGTCGATCAGTGTGCTCTTCCCCACACTTGTCGGGCCGGTGACGATCGCAAGATCGCCGATGCGACGCTTGCGCGCTTCGACCAACACGCGGCCCTTGAACGGCGAACGGCTGATTGTGACCGGCTCGAACGCAGCGGTGTGAACATTAAGAACAATCTTCAGCGCCCCGGGGGTGAACAGATAGGTGCGTCCCGCGGCATCGCCGCGCTTCTTCGGGATGCCGAGGAACATCGCGGGCGAACCAATGCCGTAAACACGCAGCGGATTCATCCGGTCGCGCATGACATCGCGCCAGGTCGGCACGGCGACCTCGAGGACCAGTCGGTCCCGCGTCATGCGCATCATCTTCTGGAGCGCGCCAAGCGGATCGAACAGATGATGCAGCACGTTCAGGCAGGCAACCGTATCGAACTGCCGGCCCTGATCGTCCCATTCCTCGAAGTTGGCGCGGATATACTCGGGCCGAACTTCGAGCAGTTCGGCGAACTCGCGGGCCTGGCGCAGATTGCGCGGGTCGGTTTCGATACCGGTGGCGGATGTGGCACCGCGCTGCAGAGCCTCGACGCAGAAGTAACCAAGATAGCTGCCGATATCGAAGAACGTCTTGCCGTGAAAATCGTCGCCGAAGAGACGCGGCAGCAGATAGCTGCGGTCATAACCAGGCGTCGACGACCCATCCGGAAGGACGAACGCCTGATACTCCGGCGCCTCGTCGAGTAACCGCCGCAGGCGCGCATGCCATTCGGGATCGCGATCCGGCCTTGATGATAACCCTGTCCGGCCGTTCATGCGCAGCGGGTCACAGCGAGATAGCGAGGCGCTGGATTTCATCGAGATCGAGCGCACGGGAGAGCGTGTCGACGGGCCAGTCGGCCGGGCTCAGCTCGGGTGCGTAGATATCGGTGTACTGGATCAGCAGCATGACCCGAGTTTTACTGTTCTGCCGCGAGCCGTAATGCAGACAGCGCGAGGTATCGACGAGCATCCCCTGGCCCGGCTGGCCTGTGAGTTTCAATTCGCGGCCCGGCCCCAGAAACCGATCGACCTCTTCGATCGTCAGCCGTCCGCGGTCATAGTTGAGCCCCTCGACCACGCGCTCGGACTCGTCTGCCGGCAGGAAGGTGAACGGCCCATGATCGTCGGTTACCTCGTCGACGCAGACGAACAGTTTGACCTGCCGGTCATCGGCGAAATCGAGATGATAGAGCTGGCTGCCGATCTCGGAGAGATTGGGCAGGCTGACCATTACCGAGACATCGCTCAGGATCGGTACCGCGCCCAGATAGCGGGTGACCGCATCGAGCACCGGTCGCGCCAGTGCCAGGCGCATGATGTCGAGATACTGCGCGGTCGCGCGCTTTTGCGTGGCATAAACCAAAAATTCCTTACGCGATGCGCCGTGATCGTAGCGCTGCAGAGCGCCCGTGCGCTCGCTCTCTCGGAACACCGCCATGCCCTGTCTTACGGCCGGTGCGATCTCCGGCAGGCGATCCGGCGCGACCGCGGCGCAGGCACGCGCCGGACCGATCGCAATCGCATCACCCGTGGCTGCGCCCATTTGCCGCGCAAGCTCGGGGCGATGCAGATAGGGAAACGGATTCATCCCGATGCTGACCGCGCGGCTGATGCGGATCGCCGGTACGCGCGGCACGCCGAGACGCTTCGCCAGAAACAGATTGAGGTTCCGGCTGGTCGCGTAGCGGGCCCGGGCATAAGACTGGCGGAGCGACTGGCTCATTCGATCGGAAGGCCTTCTGCGTGTTCGAGCCGCTGGCGCGGCGGCCGTGCTGACGAGATCCGAAGAGCGCCATCGTATCGGCCGAGGCGATTCCCTTCGTTTCGTGCTGAATTAGCTGGTCGGCCTGCATCCTTGTCAAGGCGACGCCAGGCCGCATCGAACGAACGGCGGCTCGACAGGCATGAACGTGCCGACTAGGCTCCCGCCCTTCGCGCAACGCCCCAGAACCTTCGTTTCGAGACCGATCGCTGCGCCATGCAAGATAGCCTGCCGCCCTGGACTGAACGCACCGCTTTGGTCTACGGGCCCCGCAAAGCCGGTACCACCTTGTTGCTGAACCTCCTGGACGGGAGCGACGCGCTGTTGGCATTTCCGAGCGAGGTGAAGCTCAAGGCGTTGCACCGCGTCCCGGCCGGCGCACATTCGCGCGACGGATACATCGCACGATCGCGCATCGCCGAAGTCGACCCCGACCGTCTCTCACAGGATCGCTACAAGGCGCTCTGGGCTGCAGTCGATCCCTCGGAGGTCGCCGGCAGGCTTTGTACGCTGCTGCGTCTCGACGCATGGCATGTGCAGCAGGCCGCTGCGACGGCACCGCGCGAACCGCAACTCTGGTGCGCCAAGGAGGTCGGCGGCGACACCGATGCAATCCTCGATCTCTGGCGACGCTGCTTTCCCGATGCGCCAGCGCTGTTCATTCTGCGCAATCCCCGCATGGTCACCCGGGCGGTACTACAGGACCGCCGGCGCAAGGATCGACGATTGAGCATCGCCGAAATCGTCCGCGAAACCGCCGACCCGATGCGCGTGGTGGCGGCGCAGAGCCGTCATCTCGGCGATCCGCGCCTGCTCGCGATTGCATATGAGGATATGGTGGCCGACACGCCCGCAACGATGCGACGCATTGCAGCGTTCCTCCGCATCCCCTTCGATGCGATCCTGTTGCGACCGACATTGTTCGGCGAACCGATCGTGGTGCGCACCTCGTCGCGTTCGACAACTGAAGTGTTTCAATCTGCGGATGACTGGCGCGATGGCCTGACCGGTCGGGAGCAGTTCTGGGTCAGGCTCACCGCTGCTGTGCTCGGCTGCCTGCCCCGCTATCGCGTCGATTATGCATGGCTACGACAACGCATGGCCGATTAGGGAATGGCCGGGAACGAGCGGGGCAGCCCGATCCACCTCGGCGTTCCGACGCGGTGTCACGGTAATGCCCCGCCAATTGCCGCGGGTTCCGGAGTTCCCTCTTTCCCAGGCGCGCGATTCACCTTTAGTCTTCGGAGAGATTGACCGGCTCTTCCCGATTTGATCGCGTAGCCGGGTAACCTTGGGTGATCCGGCCGGCGATGCTCGCGAGTTCGCCACGATCGCCCCAAATGAGATCGATGAACCCAACCCGGCAGATCGGCATCTTTCCTGAAAGCGCACGTCGAACTGCGCCTTGCCTTTCGGCTTTTGGTAAACCCCGATCATGAGCCGGGCCCGATCATGAGTCCGGATGGCAATATACTTCGCGGCAATTCAGAGGACGACCCGATTCGGGTCGTCTATGTCTGCTGCCACGGGCGAAGCGGCTCGACATTGCTCGGCGCCATCGCCGGCTTGCTGCCTCAGCACAGCTTCGTCGGCGAAGTGCGTACGATCTGGGAGGATGGTGTCGACAAGAACAGGAACTGCGGCTGCGGCGAACCGTTCCGGAGCTGCCGCTTCTGGAACGAAGTATTTAATCGCGCCTATGGCGGGTTCGACACGCCGGCGGCAATGGCAGCACGCGACCTGCTGACGCGGCATACGAACGTCAGCAGCCGGCCGGCTCTGTGGTGGGCGTTGCTGCGCGACAACCCCCGGCACGAGACAACTCGCGCGTTGGCTGACGCACTCGCCCCGCTCTACCGCGCCATCCACGACGTGTCCGGTGGGCAGATCATCGTAGATACCTCCAAGCATGCGCGGTTCGGTTTCGTCGTTGCCAACATTCCCGGTGTCGAGATTCGTATCGTCAATCTGATCCGCGATGTTCGAGGCGTCATCTTTTCCCGCGCGCGACCGGCGCTGATGCGCGACGGCAGCACGCGACATGCGCAACGCTCGAAGCGACCACATTACCGGACTGGAATCATACTGGGGCGCTGGCTCTTCCGGAATGCATTGGCGATGCGCCTGGTTCGCCGCTATGGCGGTGTTCGCGTGCTGTATGAAGACTTCGTTCACGACCAGAAGCCTGCTCTTGTCGCGTTGAGCGACAATGATCGCGCGCGGATCGCGCTGGACCGGCTGGCACACCCGGATCCCGCGGAGATCGTACAGCATCAATTGGCCGGCAACTGGATCCGCAATCTTCGGATCGACACATCGGAGCGTTGGCCCGACGAGTTACCTAGTTCCGTGCAGCGGATCGCAACATTCTTCTCATGGCCACTTCGGCGACGCTATCGCTATGAGGTTCAAAAGCCGAGCGGCTTCGCCGAGCGTCCCGACACGAGGCAGAACGCAAGTGCGGCGCGCTAGGCTCGAAATCGCACAATCGCTGTGTTAGGTTCGCGCACTTTCGACGTCCACAGCGTTTCCGGCCGCATTGCGCGGCCCGAACCCCGATCGAGCCCGCCCAAACCATGCCCCGTAACCTGCCCGAGACCCTGGTCATTCCGGTCGAGACCCTGAACCGGGAGTTCGACGGCAAGCTCTTACTGGCGCTGGCCGCTACCGAACGAGGTTATCGGGCGATCATCGGCGGGCGAACGCGCCTTCACCGACATCTGAGCGACCTGCCGCCGTCGATCTATCTCAGCAAGGGCATCCGCACCGGCAATCGCGTGATCCTTTCGCTGCTCGAGAAGCTCGGCCATACCGTCGTGGCGCTCGAAGAGGAAGGGCTCGTCCGCTTTTCCGACGAAGCGTACCTGATGATGCTCGATGCCGAGACGTTCAACCGCGCCCAGATGCTGTTTGCCTGGGGGCACGACAATGCCGAAGTCTGGCGGCGCTTCGGCGGTTATCGCGGCACACCGATCATCGAGGCTGGTAACCCGCGCATGGACATGCTGCGGCCCGAGATCCGTAACTTTTACACTGAAGATGTCGCTGCGATCCGGCAACGCTACGGCCGCTTCGCGCTGTTCAACAGCAATTTCAGTTTCGTCAATCATTTCATTCCGGGCCACATCCGTTTCCGCATTCCGGCCAATGCACGCTCGGAACGCTACGACCAGATGCGCAGCGGCGTGTATCGCCACAAGAAGGCGTTGTTCGACAGTTTCTGCGCGCTGATCCCGCCGCTAAGCAAAGCCGTGCAGCCACACAATCTGGTGATCCGCCCGCACCCGTCCGAGAACCGCCAGACCTGGCGGGATGTCGCGGCAGGGCTACCGAACGTGCATGTCGTGTATGAAGGCACGGTGGTGCCGTGGCTGATGGCGGCCGATGTGTTGATCCATAACAGCTGCACGAGCGGCGTCGAAGCGGCGATCCTCGGCACGCCGGCTTTGTCCTATCGTCCGGTTCACTCGGAAGAGTTCGATCCACCGCTGCCGAACGATGTCAGCACCGAGTTCGACGATGCCGGCGCGCTGGGAGATGCAGCGCAGGCGATCCTCGCGCGCAACTCGATGGAACGGTTGCTGTCCCCCGCGAACTACGAGCGGCTTTCGCATCACGTCGCGGCGCTCGACGGTAAACTGAGTTGCGACCGAATTCTGGATGCGCTCGTCGAGGAGCATGAGCGGTTCATGAGACGTCCGGCGCCGGGTCTGCTCGATCGGGCGATCGGCCATGCCGGCGTGGCCGCCCGTAATGCGCGCCGCGCGGTCACGACCCGGATGAAGGGCCGCAGCAGCGCGACCTATACCGCCTACAAGTTTCCGGGGCTCGACGAGGCCTATGTCGACACCCGGATTGACCGGTTTCGAACCCTGCTCGGACGGTTCGACGGCATCGGGGTCCGCCGCCTTCGCGACGACGTCTTCCTGCTGGAACGGGGCTGAGCGGGTTGAATCGGCCCATCGGCTTCGCCGGGCCCTGTTTGCGGCCGATTGTTGCGATCCGGCCCGGGCTGGCGTATCTCCTGCCGGCGTCCCCCGCCGCCCGACCGATGCGGCCCTGACCGGAGGCTGATCCTTTTGAACGAGACCGGCTGGAGCGAAGCACGTATCCGCGACATCCTCGCGACGAACGCCTTCACCTATCAGAACGTGAAGCTGCCGCACGGGCTATCGACCGGCGGCAAGGATCGCTCCAAGACGGCCCGCGCCATCTTCCCGGCGGCGATGCCCGGGCGATCGGTTTTCGATATCGGCTGCATGTACGGATTCTTCTGTTTCGAGGCCGAGGATCGCGGTGCGACACAATGCGTCGGCGCGGATATCGATCCAGAGAATGTCCGCAAATGCCGTCTGCTGGCGGAGGTCCGCGGCTCGCACGCGCAGTTCGTCCATTTCGACATCGAGGGCGACGAGATTCCGCAGCAGTTCGACTATGTGCTCTGTCTCAACGTGCTGCATCATTTGCGCAACCCGATTGGCGCGCTGGAGAAGATGATCCGTGCCACGCGCGAGCGTCTTATCCTCGAGATCGCGTCGTTCGGGCCCAATGACCGGCGGAAGAACGGCGTGTCGCGATTTGCGGCCGCCTTTCTGCGCCGTTTGCCGGTCATGTATGTACCCGGCTCGGCCTCCTGGGGGCGCAGCACAAGTCAGACGTTCTTCATTACCGAGAAGGCGATCGAGACGCTGCTGATGGCCCATCGCGCCTCGTTCGCCAAAATCGACTTCATCGATACCGGCCATAAGGGTCGTTATATCGCCGTCGCGCACAAGCGCCGCATCGGCCATCTCGTCGTCGTGGCCGGACTGCAGGCTTCCGGCAAATCGACCCTGATCGAAGAGATTCTTTTAAAACCGGGATCGCCGATTGCAAAGTACATCGACCTCGATCCGTCGAAGGACTGGTCAGTGCAACGCTTCGGCAGCATGGTGGAAAACCAGCAGGCCGAGCAGCCGAACCTGATCCTGCATTACAATATCTCGAAGCATCTCATCGATGGCGATCTGTTCCATCACAGCCGGGCGCTGGCCGACGTGATGGCAACCGCGGAGAAAGTCACGATTGTGACCGTCTGGTGCCCACGCGAACGGTTGTTGCAGCAGTTCCGCGAAGGCCGCACCGGCAAACATAGAAAGACGATGCTCTCGCGCCAGCATCGCAAGAAGATGAAGCAGCTGTCGGCGTTGTATGAAAGCGAGACCGCCCTGCAGACGATGTTCGACGAATGGTTCGCCTTCGTGAAGCGCCGGCCGGATCCAGGATTCGTGGTCGAGTACGACAAGGAATACCGGGTCTCAACGCTCTCCGCGTGGAATCCGACCCCGCTTTGACCGCCGACTTCCGCGGGCCAACCCGCCATATTGCCGGGCCCGGCCGATTGGTCTATTGACCGACCGCATGGGTGACCGGAACAAAATGAGCAATTCCGCCGAAAATCTCGAGTACGGGCCGAAATATTTCGGTGCCTTACGCATCTTCGCCACGACTCCGCCACTCCGTCAGGTCACGGTGCTGGCCTGCCTCATTGCAGCGACATTCGCCGAAGGATTCGGCATGGCGGCCATACTGCCGCTGCTGTCGATCGCGCAGGGCAACGCCGGCGGCGATTCGGCGCTGAACGAGTTGATTACCGGCCTGATCCATTTCATGGGGTTGCCACTCGACCTCGGCGTGGTCGCCTGTCTCATGGTCGCCGGCTTTGTGGTCAAGGCCGCGTTGACGATGTTCGCGATGGGCCATGTCGGCTACACGGTGACCAAGGTCACGACGGGGCTGCGGCTGAAGCTGATCGGGCGCCTGCTCGAAGCGAAGTGGAGCTACTTCGCGCATCAACCGGTCGGCCGGTTCGGCAACGCTATCAGCGGCGAAGCGGCCCGTGCGGGCGATGCCTATCTGACGGTCGCAACGCTGATCGCACTCAGCTTCCAGACCGTCATGTATCTGATCCTCGCTTATCTGATGTCGTGGCAGCTTGCGCTCGCCGCGATCGCGCTCGGTGCGGTTATCGTCGTCTCGCTCAACTGGCTGATCCGCATGACCAAGCGCGCGGGCCGAACCCAGACCGCGCGGACCCGCAGCCTGACCGCCGGCCTGACCGACGCGCTGATCGGGTTGAAACCGCTCAAGGCGATGGCGCGCAATCTGCGATTCACGACCTTGTTCGATCGCGACGTGAAGGAGCTCAAGCGAGCGTTGCGCCGTCAGGTGCTGGCGCGAAACGCCACCCGCAGCATGCAGGAAGTGATGATCGTGGTTGCCATTGCGGTCGGATTCTATGGCGCCGTCGAAATCGCGCATTATCCGGTCGACCAGGTCATCGTCACTGCGTTGCTTCTCATCAAGACGGTCCTGACGCTGGCGCAATCGCAGCGCACTCTGCAATCGGTCAATCAATGCGAAAGCGCCTACTGGTCGCTGCACGAGACGATCAAGGAGGCCGAGGCCGCCAAGGAAGTGTTCCTCGGCACCCGCGAACCGACGCTCGAACGCGGCATCGAATTTCGCAATGTCGCATTCTCGTTCGGATCCAAGGATGTGCTGCGCGGGGTGTCGCTGGAGATTCCCGCCGGTCAGGTGACGACGGTCACCGGCGGTTCCGGTGCGGGCAAGACGACCACGGCCGATCTCGTGCTCGGCCTCTATTTGCCCAAGTCAGGCGACATCGCCATCGACGGCGTGTCGCTGCGCGATATCGATCTGCATAAGTGGCGGGCGATGACCGGCTATGTGCCGCAGGAAGTGATCCTGTTCCACGATACGATCTACGCCAACATCGCGCTCGGCGATCCTTCCTTCGATCCGGAAACGGTGCGCAACGCACTCGAGGCGGCCGGTGCCTGGGAGTTCGTCACACAGTTGCCAGACGGTATGGAGAGCGTCGTCGGCGAGCGCGGCACACTGCTCTCCGGCGGCCAGCGTCAGCGCATTGCGGTCGCGCGCGCGATTGTGCACCGGCCAAAGCTCGTGATCCTCGACGAGGCGACGAGCGCGCTCGATCCCGAGACCGAGTTGGCGATCTGCACCAATCTCAAGTCGCTGTCGCGCCGCACGGGCCTCACCATTCTCGCAATCACGCATCAGCCGGCTTGGGTCGAGGCGGCGGACCGGCTCTATCGGATCGCCGACGGTCGCGTCATCGAGCCGACGCCGCAGAGCGCGGCGATGGCGGCTTCCTGAGCCACGCCTTGTCCCGCCGGGACCCATTTGCTATGAGGCGGCCCGCCTTCGCCCCCCTCATGGACCCCTGCCCGGCATGACGGAACCGAAACCGACCCCGACAACCCGCGCCCGCTTGCCATACCGGCGCGCCGATTTCGCAACGCTCGCGGAAGGGCTCGACTACGCGGCGCAGGGCGAAAGCGGATTCAATTTCTATTCGGCGCGCGGGCAGGTGCTGCACGTGCTGCCTTATGCCGAATTACGCGACCGCGCGATTGCACTCGCCCGCGGGCTGATCGCAACGAGGCTCGATCGCGGCGACCGCGTGCTGATGATCGCCGATACCGATCCGGATTTTATGATCGCGTTCTTCGCCTGCCAGTATGCGGGCCTCCTGCCTGCGTCGGCTGCGATCCCGACCAGCCTCGGCGGTCGCGAGGCCTATATCGCTTCGCTGCGCCGGCTGATGCAATCGACCGGCGCGCGCGCCGCGATGGCGCCCGACAGCCTGATCGAGTATCTGCGCGAGGCGGCCGACGGCCTCGATCTGCCGCTGGTCGGCGGGCCGCAAGATTTTTACAATCTCGCGCCACGCGATGCGGCTTTGCGCACCTGGCAGAAGGATGAGCGCTGCTATCTGCAGTTCTCGTCGGGCAGTACGCGCTTTCCCCTCGGGATCGACATTCCCCAGCGCGTGCTGATGGCGAATGCCTATGCGATAGCCACCTACGGCCTCGAGATCGGCGCCGAGGATCGTTGCACGAGTTGGCTGCCGCTCTATCACGATATGGGACTGGTCGGTTTCGCGCTGGTCCCCATGCTGACGCAGATGTCGGTCGATTATCTCGCGACCCGCGATTTCGCGCGCCGGCCGCTGATGTGGCCGACGCTCATCACGATGAATGGCGGGACGCTCTCCTACAGCCCGAGCTTCGGCTACGATCTTGCCGCGCGGCGCCTCCACGACGGCAATCTGCGCGTCGAGGGCATCGATCTCAGCCGCTGGCGCGGTGCCGGCATCGGCGGCGACATGATCCAGCCGAAAGTTCTGGACCGCTTCGCCGAGATCTTCGGCCCCTATGGTTTCCGCCGCGAGGCTTTCGTGCCGAGCTATGGTATGGCGGAAACCGCGCTCGCGATCTCCTTTGCGCCACTCAATACGGGCGTCGAACTCGACCGGGTCGACCGGCAGCGTCTCGCCGAATGCGGCGAAGCGGCGCCGGCGCCCGCCGATGCCTCGAACGCGCGCGATTTCGTGCTCTGCGGCAAACCGCTCAGCGGTCACAAAATCGAAGTGCGCGACGAGGCCGGCCGCGTTTTGCCGGAACGCCGGCTCGGCCGCGTGTTCGTCAGCGGCCCCAGCATCATGGTCGGCTATTTCCAGGAACCCGAGGCGACGGCGGCGGTGCTGCAGCCCGATGGCTGGCTCGATACCGGCGATCTCGGATACATGACCCACGGCCAGATCGTCATCACCGGCCGCAGCAAGGATCTCATCATCATCAACGGCCGCAATATCTGGCCGCAGGATCTCGAATGGTCGGTCGAAGACGGACTCGGCCTGCGCCGCGGCGATACAGCGGCGTTTGCGTTCGAGGGTGATGACGGCAGCGAGCGCGTGATGATGCTGGTGCAATGCCGCGTGCCCGATGTCGAGCGCCGCGAGCAGCTCGCCCGCGACGTCGCCGCCATCCTGCAACGCAGCCACGCCGTCGAGGCGAGCGTTTCTCTGGTCCCGCCGCACGGGCTGCCGCAAACGTCGTCGGGTAAACTCAGTCGCACCAGGGCCAAGGCGAACTGGCTCTCCGGGCTCTACCAGGCAGGCCCGGACGGGACGCGAAAGACCGCCTCCGGGGCGGGCTGAACGATGACCGGTCTGGTCGCCGTGACGGGTGCGACCGGGTTCGTCGGCGGCCATGTCGTTCGCGCTTTCACCCAATCCGGCTGGCGTGTGCGCATTCTCGCGCGGCGCATTCCCCTCAGCCCGCAGCTTGCCGATCTCACTCCCGATCTTGTGCCCGGCTCGCTCGAAGACGAGGACGCGCTGCGGGCGCTTGTGCGCGGGGCCGATGCGATCGTGCATGCCGCAGGCTCGGTCAAAGCGCTCGATGCCGCCTCGTTTCATCGTGACAATGCGGACGGCACCGCACGCATGGTGGCGGCCGCCCGTGCGACAGCGCCCGAAGCGCGGTTTCTGCTGATCTCATCGCTGTCGGCGCGCGAGCCGGGCCTGTCGCACTATGCCGCGAGCAAGCGCGCCGGCGAGCGTGCGCTCGAAACCGGCGGCACCGGACTCGACTGGACCATCCTACGGCCACCCGTGGTGTACGGACCCGGTGATCGGGAGATGCTGCCGTTCTTTCGCATGGCCTCGAACGGGATGCTTGCGGCGCCGGATAACGGCCCCGCCCGACTCTCGTTGATCCATGCGGCGGACCTCGCAAAGGCCTGCGTCTCGATCATCGAAAGCCGCGAGCAGCGCCACCGGACGATCGAGATCGACGACCGCCGTCCCGGCGGGTATGGCTGGCCCGAGATCGCGACCGTCCTTGCCGGTGCTGTCGGCCGGGAGGTGCGGCTGCGGCGGCTGCCACGCTGGCTGTTCGACGCGATCGCCGGCGCGAGTGCGGGCTGGGCCGGAATAACGAAACGGCCGGCCATGGTCACGCCCGGAAAGGTGCGGGAGCTGTTTCATCCCGACTGGGTAGCCCGTATGACGGGATTCCCGCAGAATCTGGATTGGGATCCGCAATTCCCTGTTAACAAAGGATTTTCGGAGACGGCGGCGGCTTACCGCAGGCTCGGCCTGCTTCGATGAATCGAGTTGTAACAAAGGGTTACAATTCTTTATTTCACTAACCCCCTGACTTAATTGGAATCTACGCCTGTCCGGGCCACGACGCGCGTCGCGGCAGCTGGATTCACGGAAAGATTCAAATCGAGGCAACGTTGAGAATGGATGTGGCCGAGTCCGGAACGTTCGATCGGGTCGTTGAGATTTTACGACCGTTCCGGAAGAGCGAAGCCCCGATCGAACGGGGCAGCGATCTGGCCGACGACCTTCGCCTCGACTCGCTGGCGGTGATGGACCTGATGATGGAACTCGAAGAGCGGTTCGACATCACCATCCCGCTGAACGCGGTTCCGGAGATCCGGACAGTCGGCGATCTGGCCGACTTCGTCGCCAAGCAGAAGGCAGAGGGATAAGACGATGGGTTTGTTCGACCGTTTCAAAGGCCTGAAGGCCGCCCACAGCGCCGCAAAATCTTGCGGCGACGATCCGTTCGCCATTCGCATGGACGAGGTGCTGTCGCCGACCGAGGCGATGATCGAGGGCCGTCACACCATCCTCGCCGGCACCAACAATTATCTGGGCCTCACCTTCGAGCAGTCCTGCGTCGAGGCTTCAGCCGAGGCGGTACGCGCCTACGGCACCGGTACGACCGGCTCGCGCGTCGCCAACGGCTCCTATGCCGGCCACAAGGCCCTCGAAGATTCGGTCGCCGATTTCTTCGGCCGCAAGCATGCCATGGTCTTCACGACGGGCTATCAGGCCAATCTCGGTATCATTGCAACGCTGGCCGGACCGCAGGATTACCTGATCATCGATTCCGACTCGCATGCCAGCATCTACGATGCGACGCGGCTGAGCAGCGCCACCGTTCTGCGCTTCAAACATAACGATCCGGACGATCTCGACCGCCGTCTTTCGAAGCTTGCTAACGAGGCCGTCAACAAGGTCATCGTCGTCGAAGGCATCTACAGTATGCGCGGCGATATTGCGCCGCTGGCCGAGTTCGCGGCGGTGAAGCGTAAGCATGGCGCCTATCTCGTCGTCGACGAGGCGCACTCGATGGGTGTCATGGGCGATACCGGCCGGGGTGCCGCGGAATTCTACGGCGTCGAGGGCGATGTCGATTTCATCGTCGGCACCTTCTCGAAGAGCCTGGGCGCTATCGGCGGCTATTGTGTCTCCGATCATCCCGAGTTCGATATCCTGCGCGTCGCCTGCCGGCCCTACATGTTCACGGCTTCGCTGCCGCCGTCGATCGTGGCGTCGGTTGCGGCTTCGCTCGAGGTGATGAAGGCGCGCCCGACATTGCGCGACGATCTCTGGGCCAACGTGAATCAGCTTTACGGTACGCTACAACGGCGCGGTTTCGTGCTCGGGCCGCATAAGAGCCCCGTCGTGGCGGTGCATCTGCCCGATCCGGCCAGTGCGATCCAGGTCTGGCATGAGCTGCTGCTCGCCGGGGTCTATGTGAACCTGACCTTGCCGCCGGCAACACCGAACAATGTCGCGCTGCTACGCTGCAGCGTCTGTGCGGCGCATACCAGCCAACAGCTCGCCATCGTCGCGGACCGCCTGACCGAGATCGCAGAGCGATATGGCTTGATCGGTGGCAGCATGCGCATGGCCGCCGCCGGCTGATCGCGCGCTCAAAAATAAGCAGCTAAGCAAACGGCCGCCTCCAGGCGGCCGTTTCGCGTTCCTCTCTCGCCAAAACGGCGTGATCAGCGGAAGGCGCCGGCGCGGTAGAAGCGCCACAGTAATACCGGCGCTGCGAGGATCGGATGGCGCCGCTCCCAGGGGCTGACCGGCGGCCGCACGCCGGCGTGGCGCTCCACTTTCCAGAGCGCGTAATCGACCGCGCCATCGACCGTGAAGACCGCCTTGATGAGACGCAGCAGGTTCAGGCTCTTGCCCATCAAACGCCGGCGAAACCACGCGCGGCGTCCGGCGTTGCGCGCCGGCGCATCGAGCGGATTGCGATAGAACCCGACATCGTGGGCAAAGGCGGCGTCGCCCAACGTTGCCGCCGTCAGCGTCTCATAGCGGTCGCGATCTGCCGCGACGATCAGAATGGCGCGATCGCTGCCTTGTTCACTGCGCAGCTCGGCGCCATAGGTCGCGCGAAATCCCGTTTCCCACAGCCGTTCGGCGGTGAAGCGGTCGCCGACCAGCGGAAGGCTCGCCGCAATGAACGTCTCGACCGCGTCAGCACAGGCTGCTTCAAGCGTCTTTCTCGCCGCCTCGTCGCGTGCGACGACAAGCCGTGCCAGCTGTGCGAACCGGGCCCAAAGCGCGCTGGTCTTGCTCTGCGACCCGCATCCGCGTGCGAACTGCGCGAGCGAGATCACGGCATACTTCGCGCGCAGCGGCACGCCATCGATGACGGCTTCGATGAAGAACACATTTGGCGGCAGCAGACGGTTGAAATGCGCGATCCAGGGCCGGTCGGGATAGGCGCTGTGGTAATCATCCACCAGAAGATAGAAATCGAGCAGGCTGTCGGGATCCGAGAGTGCTGCTTCGCCGCTGCGCAAGCAGGAGCCGTAGAACAGAACGGCTGCACTGCCGCTTCCATGTCGCTTCATTATCTGCGTCGCGAGGTCGCGCACCAATGCCGGAACCGGCAGCGCCAGTTCGTCGCGTACGATGGCCGAAACCTGCTGCATCGCCTGCTGCATCGAAGGTCTTTCCGACGGCCGGTCAGAGCCGCGCGAAGGTCAACGCATGCTCGCTTTCAACGATAATCGGTTCGCCGCGCACCGGGTCGATCCGCTCGCCATCGAACAATAGAGGCGCATCGCTGTCGATGGCGAGGCGAACGACGCGGCCGCTACGATAGCCCGCATCGTTCATCCAGTCGCGCGGCTTCCCGCGGATCAGCGGCAGAAGCGCCGAAAGAAAACGACGCGGCGGGCTTTGGACCCAGGTCCAGCGGATCGGGGCCGTCTCCGCGGCCCAGAATGGATCAGCCCCGAGAATGAGGCCGGGCAAGGTCGTCGCGAGAAAGAGATAGCATTCACCGCTGACAATCTCGGCATCGTCACCGATCAGCCGAATGCGCGTTCCCTGTTTCTGCCGGCCGAAAATTGTTTGCATGATCAGCATCAGCGCCGCTGCCGCCGCTGCGGTCGATTGGGCAAAACCGATAGGGTGAACGCGGCGGCGCGCCAGTTGCGTCGTGTCGTAGAACGCAGCCCCACCGAGCAGCAGACCGAACTGCACTTCGGCTTTTATGCCGGCCCGGACCGACAGAACCGGATGCGTTATCAAATTGAGCGAGCGACCTGCGTCGCGCCGCTGTAACAGCGCCGTAAGGCCGAGATCAGGTTTACCCGGAATGCCGAGCCGATGGCCGGTGACGTTCGTCATACCGCCGGCCAGCACGGCGAGCGGCGGGATCGATGCAAAGGGACTGCGGCCGATCAGCGCCGTCATCGTCGCCTGCACGGTACCGTCGCCGCCCGAAACGGCCAGCAAGGACGTGCCGGACGCTGCGAACTCCGACAGCACCGCCGGGATGTCGGCGACATTCTCGATCTCGCGCGTGAGAAGACGCTGGGCCGGGCGATAGACCGCGCGCACCCGATCGAGCCGCTCGCAGTTGCGCCGGCTGCGCGGGTTGACGATGAGCCCGATCGGACCGCTGAAGACGCCGCTCATGCTGTCTCCGTCAGCCAGGATCGTAACGCACCGCCGCGACGTTTCGCTAACACCGCCTGGCCGATCCGTACCAGGTGGAACAGCAGCGAGAGGAACGTCCAGATCGCAACCGCGACGAAGCCTTCGGCTGGCCGGCCGATCAGGACCGCAAGCGTCAGGATCGCAAGATTGGGATTGCGTCGCGCGGTAATCGTGCGGAACCAGTAATCGACAGGTCGCCAGATATGAATTTCAATGCCGAACCGCGCCATGAAGAATCCTTCCTCGGCGCGCCCAAGCACATAGCCGACGATGATCACCCAGAGTGCCGGCAACAGCCATTCGCTCAGTTCGGGCGTTACCGGCACGGTCGCCAGGCCGACATACCAGGCCCAGTACCAGAAAGGTGGATGGATAAGATCGATGCCATGATCGAACACCTCGCCGGCTTTGGTTGACGTCAACGTGACGCGGGCGAGCTTGCCATCGACCGTATCGAGGAACGTCATCCCCCAGGCCGCAACGAGACCGAGCGCGAACTGCCCGGTCCAGAACAGCCAGAACGCGGCGATCACGAGCAGCAGGCTGACGAAAGTCACGGCATTGGGCGAAATGCCGAGTGCGGCGCACCAGCGCGTCACCTGACGCGCCGGCCAGGGCCACAGATACTTGGTGACGAAATCGGTTGCGCCTTTGTAGGCACCCGAAAAACTCGCACGTTCCAAAACATCGCGCGACGTGCTCTCGAGCGGCAGCAGATAAGGTGTCGCACGCTTGCGCAACGTCGCATCGTAGGAACCGGCGAGTTCAATCGGCCCGATTCGTTCGAGCTGGGCCTCACGCACGACATTACCCAGATCGATCTCACCTGACAGACCATTGGCGGCGGTGGCTTCGGCGCCTACATGCGCAGCAACCAGTCTTGTGCTGTCCGCCGGATCGACCAGTGCCCGACCCGGCTGCCCGATCAGCGCCCGGATGAGGGATTCGTCATAAAGATAGTCGGTACGAAGCAGCAGCATGCCACCCGCCGACGCTGCGTCGGCGGTCGAATCGATTCCCGCTCGCCGCAATGTGCGGTGCAGTCGCTCGGCGCCGGTCAGCCCCCAGAGGCGTCGCCCGCCGGAACCGAGCAACCGAACGGCGGGGTTATCCGCTTTGCGGGGGTGTGAATCTGTCATGAGGGAATCTGGCCGCAATCCGGGGATGAGTTTGAAGGCCCACTGGGGCGCCGCTTGACCGAACCGGCTGGCCTTGAGACAAGACCAGCCAACCCGCCCCCTTATAACCGGCTGCCGGACTCCCGCCAATTGTTCACCCTGGCCCATCTCTCCGATCCACACCTGGCAGGCTGGCCACTGCCCGGCCCGCGCGCAATCGCGAACAAACGGGCCTTCGGCCTCCTCTCCTGGCAACTGCGCCGCCGGCGAATCCATCTATCGGGTGTGCTCGCCGCTCTGAGCGAGGATCTTCGGAAGGCGACACCGGATCACACGGTCATTACCGGCGATATCGTCAATATCTCGCTGCCGGAAGAGTTCGCGCGCGCGACGCAATGGCTGGGCGCGTTCGGCACATCCGAGGCGCTGACGGTGATCCCCGGCAATCACGACGCCTATATCGACCTGCCCTGGGACGAGACGATCGGCAACTGGCGCTGCTACATGCGTGACGAACCGACTGCGGGCGCGACGGGCACGCCATTCGAGGGTCAGGACGATTTCCCGTTCGTGCGCCGTCGCGGTCGGATCGCCCTGATCGGCACGTCGAGCGCCTGTGCGATGCCGATCCGCAGCGCAGGAGGACGTCTCGGTGCACCGCAGATCGAGCGGCTGCGCCGGCTTCTCGACGAACTCGGAAAGGAAAATCTGTTCCGGATCGTCCTGATCCATCATCCGCCCTTCGAGGATCGCCATCATCGGCGCAAGGAACTCGAAGACATTACCGAGCTGCGGGCCGCGATTGCCGCGAGCGGCGCCGAACTGATGCTGCACGGACATACTCATCGCTCGAGCCTGAACCGGATTGCCGTGCCCGAGGGCACAGCGCCGGTCATCGGTGTCGCCTCGGCATCCGCTCGAGCTTGGGGCAACAAGGATCCGGCGCGCTATCACCTTTACCGGATAGAACCCGCCGGCGATGGCTGGCGGGTCGAAGTCGAAGTCCGCACCGTCGCCGTCACGCTCGATCGATTCGAGCGGACCGGCGGCTTCCGACTGGATGTACCGCTGGCCGCCTAAAACGCCGTGCCCGGCAGTACGCTTTCGCCCGCCGGCACGTGCTAGGCTGTGGTCGAACCGAGGAACGAAATGTCCGACACCGGCGTCAATGCGACCATGACGACTTTCGGCCACCCGGATACGGTCGTGGCCGAGTATCCGCATTGGGTTGTGCTGCTGCGCCCGCAGCAGGCGACGCTCGGCGCCCTGGTGCTCGCAGCACGCGGCACGGCGACACGCTTTTCGGATCTCGATGCCGCCACCATGGCCGGGTTGCATGAGGTCGTAGGCGATATTGAACGCACGCTGAAATCCTTGTTCGACTATGACAAGATCAACTATATGATGCTGATGATGGTCGACCCGCATGTGCATCTGCATGTGGTTCCCCGCTATGCGGCCCCGCGTGCATTCGAGGGTGTCGACTTTCTCGATCCGGGCTGGCCTCGAATGCCCGATCTCACGCACTCAACCGTCACCGATGATCCCTTGCGCGGCCGACTGGTCGGTCGGTTGCGCACCGCCTGGCCGCGGCACTGATCCACGATGACCCTGCTCGATCGCTATATCCTCAGCCGCATCATGTGGCCCCTGTTTGGCACGGTGGCCATCGCGCTGATAGCGCTGCTGCTCGAGCGCATGGTACGGCTGCTCGACTTCGTCGTCGCAAAGGGCGGCCCGATCATCTTCGTGCTGCGGATGCTGGCCAATCTCATCCCGCATTATCTCGGCCTCGCGCTGCCGCTTGCGTTCTTCATCGGCATCATTCTCGCGATCAGCCGGCTCAGCGCCGACAGCGAGATCGACGCCATGAACGCGACCGGCGTTTCGCTGCATCGACTCGTGGCGCCGATCATGCTGGTCGCGATCGTGTTGGTCGCCTGCGGCAGCATCATCTTCGGGTTCCTCCAGCCCTATACCCGTTACGCGTATCGTGCGCTGGTGTATGTGGTTGCCGAAACTGCCTGGGAATCGGCCCTCGAACGCGGCTCGTTCTTCACCGGCTTCGGCAATTTTACGATCATGGCCAACGATATTTCAGATGGCGGACGGGTTTTGAGTGGGATCTTCGTTCACGAAGAGCGCCCATCGGGTGGCTCGATTACAACAACCGCCGAGACCGGGCGCGTATTTCGTTCGACCGACGATCTCGCCTTGGTCCTGCGTCTCGAGAACGGCATTCGCGTCGATGCCGGGCTGCTTGGCAGCGAAGCGACCGTGTTGTCGTTCGACTCGCTGACCTTGCCGCTCGACGATTCGCTGGGACCAAGCCCGTTCCGCCTGCGTGGCGATTCCGATCGCGAGATGACCATTCCCGAGCTGTGGCGCGCGATCAAGAACCCGCCGCCCGATATCGACAAAGTGCGCTTCGAGACCGAGCTTCATGCCCGCGTCGTGCGTACCTTGTCGTTCGTCTTTCTGCCGCTGCTGGCGGCGCCACTTGCAATGACGACGCGGCGCAGCCGCCGTGGCGTCAGTCTCGGTAGCGGTATCGTTCTGCTGCTGATCTATCACTACCTGTTACAGCTCGGAGAAGGATTGAGCGATCAGGGCCGAGTGTCGCCATGGATCGCACTCTGGTCGCCGTTCTTCATATTCCTTGTCTTGAGCACATGGTGCTTCTGGGTTACCAGCGTGCGGCCTGGTTCCAATCCGCTCAACTGGCTGCTCAGCGGGCTCGACAATCTTTTTGGTCGCATCATCACATTCGGTCAGCGCCGGCGGGAGGCGACATGACCTGGACGCTGACGCGCTATGTTTCGCGGCTTTTTCTCGGGAACCTGACCGCCGTGGTGCTCGGCTTCGTCGGGTTGCTGCAGCTTCTCGATCTGCTCAACAACACCGACCGGCTTTTTGCCCGGCATGGAGACAGCCTCTGGGTGCTGGTGCGCTACGCGATGCTGCGCACGCCGGAGGTATTCGGGTTCGTGCTGCCCTTCTCGACGCTGATCGCGACCTTGCTGACGCTGGCACGCCTCGCACAAAACAGCGAAATCCTTGCGGCGAAGGCAGCAGGTCTCTCCTTCTATCGGATTCTGCTCTGCTTCCTGCCGGCAGCCGCCCTGGTCGCGGTCGTGAATTTCTATGTGGTCGATCGGGCGACGCCGATGACGCAGCGCGTCCTGATCGACTGGGATGCGGAAGCGGACTCGCTGACTGACGAGCCGGCCGCCGATACCAGCGAAGGCGTGTGGATTCGCGACGGACTTGCGCTGGTCCGGGTCTCGCTCGTTCTCAATCAGGGCCGCGAACTGCACGATGTGACGTTCTTCGTCCGCGACGAGGGGGGCAATCTCGCCAAACGCATCACGGCGGATGTCGCGCTCTATCTTGAAAAGGGCCGCTGGCAACTCTACGACGTGGAAACGCTGGTCATGGAGAGACATGCCGGCGGCGAGTTCACGCGTCAGGCGACCGACGTCTGGGAAGGCACGCTTCGGCCCGGCCACTACGCCGATATCGTCGCCCCGCCGACCAGCCTGACGCTGGAGCAGCTCGAATCTTTCACGCAAGCCGAAGGCGAGATCGGCAACCGGCCAGACTATTACTACGAGACCTGGCTGCACAAGCGATACGCCGTGCCGGTTGCCGTGTTCATCATGGTAATCCTCGCGGCGCCCATGGCGCAGACGCTGCGCCGGAACCAGCGCATGGCGATGGGGCTCGCCGCCGGCGTCGGCATGGGCTTCCTTTATTTCGTCACCGACGGGGTCTGCCAGGCGCTCGGCGAGACGGGTGCCATTCCGGCCGCCGTGGCGGCCTGGAGCCCGGGGCTTCTGTTCCTCAGCTTCGGCCTGGCCGGGCTGATCCGGATCGAGGGCTACTAGCGGGCCGTCTTGAAGGCGAAAACCGCGACATTACAACGCGTTGCCAGTACGGCGCCTTGCCGGAACCCTGGCCGAGGGCTAGATTGAGAAGCATGAGCTTCTGGACTCGGACCCATAACCTTTCGCGCATGTCGCTGGGCGACCTGCTGCGCGTCTTTTTCACCTATCCGGCGGTAATCGCCTATCTGTTGTTCGGCATCGCCGCAGCGGCCGCGGCGGCTTACCTCTACCGGCCCGGCGACTGGCTCGGCGTCCTGGTCGCCATCGGGCTCGCGGCAGTCATCTACCCGCTGGTCTGGTACGTCCTGCATCGCTGGGTGCTGCACAGCCGCTATCTCTATCGCAGCCCCCTGACGGCGAAGACCTGGAAGCGAATCCATTTCGACCATCATCAGGACCCGTACGATCTGCGTGTCCTGTTCGGCGCGCTGCATACGACGCTGCCGACGATCGCGATCGCAACCGCACCGATCGGCTGGCTGGTCGGCGGCTGGAGCGGCGCTACGGCCGCACTCTCGGCCGGATTGCTGACGACCTGCTTCTACGAGTTCTGCCATTGTGTGCAGCATCTCAACACCAAACCGCGCTCGACCTTCCTGCAACATATCAAGCGGCTGCATCTCGCCCATCACTTCCACAATGAGCAGGGCAATTTCGGCATCACCAATTTCCTCTGGGACCGTTGGCTCGGCACCTACTACGAATCGCCGCGCCAGGTTACGAAGAGCCCGACCGTGTTCAATCTCGGTTACACCGAGGAACAGGCCGCCATTTATCCGTGGGTGGCCGCGCTCTCCGGCGGCACGCGCGGCGATCAGAACCCGCGCCGCTTCCGTGTCGATCCCGACGTTCGGGGCGATCGTGCGGCCTGAGCGACACGCCGCTTGCCCGCGTCTGCCGACATTCGCATCGTTCCGGCACAATCCAATCCGGCCCGTCGCGATTTCCTGACGCTTCCACTGACGCTCTATGCCGGAGCGCCCGGCTTCGCACCCGGGCTTCTGATGGAGCGCGCCGCCGCGATCGACGCGCGCCGCAACCCCTTTTTCGAACATGCCGAAGCGGCCTTCTGGGTCGCCTATCGTGGCAATAAACCGGTCGGCCGTATCAGTGCGCAGATCGATCGTCTCGCCCGTGCGCGGCACGGCGCCGATCTCGGCCATTTCGGCTATCTCGATGCAATCGACGACCCGGCCGTGTTCGCGGCCTTGTTCGCCACCGCCGAAGACTGGCTGCGCGCACGGGGCACAAGGCACGTTCAGGGCCCCTTCAGCCTGTCCATCAATGAGGAAACCGGCCTGCTGATCGACGGGTTCGACGCGCGGCCGATGCTGATGATGGCGTATCATCCGCCGTTCGCTGGCGCGCATGTCGAGGCTTCGGGCTATGCCAAGGCGAAGGACGTCATCGCCTACGACTACGATGTCGGCCCCGCACTGCCGGTCGACAGTATCCGCCTCATAGAGCGCGCGAAGGCCGATCTCGACATCCGGCTGCGGCCGCTCAACATGCGCCGCTACAACGAGGACCTGCGGATTATCCTCGACATTTTCAACGACGCCTGGGCGGAGAATTGGGGCTTCGTCCCGATGACCGAGGCGGAAGTCACCCATACAGCCCACGAGATGCGGCAGATCATCGTGCCGGAACTGGTCTGGATCGCCGAAATCGACGGCGAACCGGTCAGCATGATCGTCTTTCTGCCCAATCTGCTCGAGGCCACGGCGGACCTCGATGGCCACCTGCTGCCCATCGGCTGGGCGAAGCTGCTGTGGCGCCTCAAGGTCAGGGGTTTGCGTACCGGGCGGGTGCCGTTGTTCGGCCTGCGACAGCGCTTTCACCGTTCACCCTATGGCGCGGCCGTGATCTTCATGCTGCTCGATGCGCTGCGCCGGAGTGGCGCCGAACGCGGGATCAGCGGCGCCGAACTTTCCTGGATTCTCGAAGACAACTGGGCGATCCGAACGATTATCGAGCGTATCGGCGGCCGGCCGTACAAGACCTATCGCGTCTTCGAAAAGACGCTCGCACAGCCGTCATGAATGAGCGGCTCACGGTTCTGCTTCTCGCCGGCTCGCGCGGGCCCGCCGATCCCGTTGCGCACATGGCCGGTGTGTCCGCCAAGGCCCTCGCACCGGTCCGCGGACGTGCCATGATCGAGCGTGTACTCGATACGCTGCAGCGCTATCAGCGCATCGGGCGCATCGTCATCGCGACCGACGATCGGCCGGAAGCCGCCGCGCAGTTCCAACGGCTGGCCCGTCGCGCCGGCGTCGAACTGATGACGCAGGCGCAATCGCCGGCCGCGACCGTGGCCGCCGCCCTCGCGCATATCGGCGACGACGGCTTTCCGATTCTGGTTACCACGGCGGATCATCCGCTGCTGACCGCCGCCATGATCGAAACGCTGCTGAACGAGAGCCGGGCCGATACCGACATCGCCGTCGCGCTCGCCGATGCCGACAATGTCGTCGCGACCTATCCGGATTCGATCCGGACCGTGCTGAAGCTTGGGTCGGGGCGGTATTGCGGCTGTAATCTCTTCCTGCTGCAGCATCCGCGCGCCAGCGGCGTGGTCGCATTCTGGCGCAGGATGGAACGCAATCGGAAAAAGCCCTGGCGGCTCGCCGCGGCGATCGGACCGAAGACGCTGCTGCTCTATATGCTGGGGCGTCTCGATCTAGCGGCGGCCTTCGCACGGCTCTCGGCGCTCAGCGCCAGTAACATCCAGCCGGTGATCCTGCCGCAACCGGAAGCGGCGATCGATGTCGACAAGCCGGCCGATCTTGCTTTGGTCGAACGCATTCTTGCATCGCGCGAGCGAATCGAAAGCTAGATCGTCACAACCGAATCGCTACCAGGCGCGAACCATGCGTTCGGCCTGCTCCAGATCTTCGTGAAAATCGATCTCGCCCCATTGCAGACCCTCGATCGAGACGGTCTCGACCGTGCCGTCGCGCGCGAGAATATCGATCACCTTGAGGTACCACCATTTGAGGCCATCGGGCGTATGCATGGTGCGATCGATCGCTTCGGCAAAGAGACCCGGCCCCGCCCCGCGAAACAGCAGCATGCCAATCGATTCGCCGTTGACCCGGTCGAGCGGCAGCGTCTTGCCGATTTCGCGCAGCCGGGTACCCTCGGTGCGAACCTTCATGTCGTCGGCATCGTATTCGGCCTTGCGATCGATCGTGACGGTGATCGGCGCCGCCGGGCTAGCGAGCAGGCGAGCCAGCACCGCGGGCTCGAACAGCGTATCGCCGTTCAGGATTATGAAATCGCGATCCATCTCGCCGCACGCGAGCCAGCAGCTTCCGAGATTGTCGGCGACGCTGAAGAAGGGATTGAAGATGGTGCGGATCTTGAGCGAAGGGCCCGCGAGGGTCGCGAGATGCGACTCGACCAGCGCCGCCTGGAAGCCGAGCACGACCACGATCTCGTCGACCCCGCCGGCGGCGAGCTGCTTCACCTGCCATTCGATGACCGTGCGCGAGCCGACCGGCAGCATGCATTTCGGCCGATCCCTGGTCAGCGGCAGCAAACGCGAGCCCTGGCCGGCACTGAGGATGAGGGCGCGCATGAGCGGGAGCGTGGAGCCTTTCGCTATCGCCGCCTTTTCCGGGACCGGATCGGCCGAAGACCGGGTGGCGGCGGCGAACATGGCCAATGGGCCCGGACCCGTCAACCCGAGGCGCCGCCCAAGCCTCACCCGAGGTCGCAGACCGCCGGAACGGCCGCGGGAAGCGCCACGGCTGGCAGCCTTGGCAGGCCCAAACCGGGTTGCTATAACGCGCCGCGCCTCCTGATATGGAAGCTACTGATCCCCGGTAGCTCAGCGGTAGAGCAACCGGCTGTTAACCGGTTGGTCGCTGGTTCGAATCCGGCCCGGGGAGCCAATGACATAAAGGGGTTAGCTCTCACGGGCTGACCCTTTTTTTTTGCTGCGGTCCAACCGCCTGTCTCAGCGCGCATGTGCGAGACCGACATCCGGCGCGGACGTTCACGCGCGATACGCAATTGACGTCACTCGATCACGCCGGCCGCGAGCCGCATCAACCCGCCGACATGCTCGATGTCCGCCGCGTTCCGGTAGGGATCTTTCAGGAAATGGTCCGGCGTCCAGTCAGGCTTGATCTCGAACAGGAGCTCACGATGCCGGCGTGCATCGTCGTGGCGGCCGAGCATCGCGAGGCAACCCGCGAGATAGCCATGCACATAGTAGGCAGGCTCCCGCATACCCGAAAAGACCGTTACGGCTTCTTCGTAGCGCCGCGCGATCAGCAGGGACATGCCAAGGGTCTCGCCATACCATTGCGGATGCAGCGGATTGAAGCGCATCGCACGCCGAACCTGCGCGATGGCGTCCTCTGGTTGGCCCGAGTACGTCAAATAGATCGCCATCATCGCCGCGATGTCGGCGTCGTTCGGGCTGAGCGTGATCGCCCGCTCGAAATGATGGCGCGCGCCGTCATAGTCGCGCCGGAATAACAGGAGCTGGCCCCGACAGGCATGGCAGAGACTGTCGTCGGCATCCAGGCGTATGGCGCTTGCTGCGGCGGCCTCCGCGGCTTCGAGATCGCTCGCCGCATCCGTCTGCCACCAGGTCTGTATATTGAGATCAGCCAGCAGGGCATGCGCTCTCGCGAAGTGGGGATCGCGCACGATCGCCTGCTCCAGGAGTGCCTTGGCGCGTGGCAGGTCGTCACGGCGATGCTGGTCCGCAAGCTCACGCCCGCGCAGATAGAGGTCGTAGGCGTCGAGATACTCAGCCGATTTGTGACGCGACTTTGTGACCAGCGCTGCGGTGATCCGACCAGGAAGCGCTGAGACGATGGCCTCGGTGATCTCGTCCTGAACTGCGAAGATATCCTCGAGGCTGCGGTCGTACCGCTCGGCCCAGACATGGTTGGCGGTCGCAGCTTCGATGAGCTGTGCCGTCACGCGAACCCGGCTCCCGGCCTTTCGCACGCTCCCTTCCAGCAGATAGCGGACACCGAGCTTTCGCCCCACCTCGGCGATATCGACCGCCGGCCCCTTGAACATGAACGACGAGTTGCGGGCGATCACGAACAACCCGCGATTGCGACTGAGCTCCGTGATGATGTCTTCTGTGATGCCATCCGAGAAATACTCCTGCTCCGGATCGCCGCTCATGTTGGTGAACGGCAGCACCGCCACCGACGGCTTCGTTGGCAGTGGCAGATCTTCTGCTTGTACAAGCACCGCCGGCCCTGCCCGCTCGGCCCGATCGACCCGGAAGGCCTTGACCGGCTCTGCGATGTTCTTCACCGCATGCTCGCCAAGATCGGTAAACAGAAAGGGCAGCTTTCCCTTCACTTGGTCATGAATCGACCGTGAGACAACAACAGCCCCAGCCTCACTCACCCGCTCCAGGCGCGCTGCAATGTTAACCCCGTCGCCGTAGATCGTGCCGGCATCTGCGATCACATCGCCAAGGTTGATGCCCATGCGAAACGCCATGCGGCTATCGTCCGGCAGATCGGCATTGCGGGCCGCCAGGCGCTCTTGCGCCTCGACGGCGCACTGCACGGCATCGACCGCGCTGGCGAACTCAACCAGCAGGCTGTCGCCGGCAGAGCCGACGACGCGTCCTGCGAACTGCGCAAACTTGGGATCCAGCAATTCGGTTCGGAGCGCGTTGAAGCGTGTCAGTGTTCCGGCTTCGTCAGCCCCCATCAGGCGGCTGTAACCGACCATATCGGCCGCGAGAATCGCTGCAAGTCGCCGTTGGACGCGCTTTTCAGCCATGAGGCGAATTGTATTGACGCGCCGAAGAGGAGTCTATCGGGGACCGTGGCGTTACGACGCAATAGGGCCCCGCCTTTCGATCGCCGCTCAGCGATCACAAGCGCGCAATTCGCGTGCGCTCGCCTTACGGTTTTCGGTGCTGCTGCAGATGGAGGATCCAGCCGAGGAATGCGAGAACGAGGCCGCCGATCGCCGCGATGACGCCGGTGACGGCCATCAGCAGCGGCAGCATGCCGGCTTCGACGTCGAGCGCTTCGAGGCCGAATCCGATCGCCGCGATGACGGCGGAAACCAGGAATGCGATTAATCCCCAGCGGATTCTCTTCCGCCAGATATCCGGCTGCACGACGATCTCGCGTCTTTCCACCTTCTGGAAATGCGCAAGGACCTTTTCCGCATCGGCGATGGCCAGCGGTGCGATCGGTACGCGAATGACCCCGACATGCTGACGCACCATGATAACCGTGACATTCGACATTGTGGTCATGCGCGTGCCGAATTCGATGCTTGCGGGATTGCCGGGTATTATCTGGACGCCCGCAAAGCGGTACATGCCGGTGGTTACGATCGGGAAGTAAGTGCCGCTGATCAGGACCCCGTCGGTCGTGAAAATAACCTCAACCCCGTCCGGCGGTGATTCCCGCGGCGGCTTGTAGTCGTTCCCATAACCCGCACCCAGCGCATTGCGTTCCTTGTTGTACGCGCGAAACGCATCGAAGCGATCCGCCGGCACGATCCAGCGCGCGAGCCGGTTATCGCCACGACGTGTCGCCTGGACCATCTTCATCCCCTTGAAGGAGAGTGCCAGCATGCCGAGTGAAATGATGCCGACGGCAAGGCCGACGCCGACCGCCGCGCCGGTGGCGCCCGTCTCATGGCCCAGCGCGTTCATCTCGACGATTCCCCAGAGAACACTGGCGGTCGAGGCAACAACCAGTATGAGGAAGATGATGGCATTCCGACCGGGATTGCTCAGACCGCTGTTTTTCATGTTGTCCTCTCAAGGCCTGTTCTTAAAATCATCATGCCCTGCGCCAGCGCCAGCCGCTGCCGGTCATAAGCGGCCGCAATGCGCCGGCAGCAGCCACGGTCAAACAGATTGCCAGAACGAACCAGGCCGGGCGGATACTCGGATCGAACATGAGATTGACCTGTAATACGCGGATCGGCGAAACGCCAACCTTGATCCAGTAATAGATCGATTCACCGATCGCGGTTGCTGCGGCGGCGATGAGCGCAAGGATCGTCGGCCACCAGGCCGCAAGCTTCCCGTCGATCGCGCCGCCCCACATGACCAGCCGATATCCCATCAGCCAGGTGAAGAGCCCCGCCATCACAAAGGGCTCGTCGACGTTGAGCTTCGACTGCATGAAAAAATGGACGACCGCGAGCAATCCTGCGAGATAGACCAGTCGATGGAGCCGCCGCCAGCGCTTACCGCCGAGGCGCCGGATCATGCCGTTCGTCGATGTCGAGGCCATGATCGTCAGAATCAGCAGGGCTGCGAATCCGATCGTCAGATAGATCCGCAGCAGGATTTCGGTCGCAACCTTGCGAAGGTCGAAGGCCTCATCCGTTATGTAAAGAGCGAGATGCGCGGCGGCATAGGCGAAAGCCGCGACGCCGACCATGCGGCGCACCTGCATCAGACGGGGCCACTGCAGAATTCGCCGACCGGGCGTGACGAGCAGCGAAATCAGGATGAGCCGAAGCGCCCAGGTACCAATTTGATGCAGGGCCTCGTCCAGCGGCCGTGGGCCCAGCAGCCCGTTGTCGTACCGGAATGCTATCACGATGGCCGGAACGAACAGCAGAACGAAGACGGTCAGCTTGAAGGCCGAAAACCGTCCTGCGGGGTCTCGCCATGGCATTCGATCGTGCGCCTGTGCCGGAGTTTCGCTGCTTGTCGTCTCGTTAGTGTGTCATCGGCCGATATCCCGGGCAAGCGAGGGAAGCGTTGGTGAAATCGGCTTGAGGTTCTTCCAGTCCCGCCACTCCGCGGGTTCACTCATCACACGAACGGCAAGACGGTCGGCGAAGCTCTGCGCGATAACGGCACTATGTTCGCGCAGCGTTCCCGCGGACGGTGCAGCAATTTCGCTTTCGACGATCACGCGAATGTCACGGCCGGCACCGCGTATCGTGAAGACCGGCAACAATGTGGCGCCGTTGAGAAACGCAAGCCCCGCCGCCCCGGCAGCGAGTTTTAGCCTGCCCCCGAGCAGATCGACATCGACCGGTTTGCGCCCTTCCCAGGCTCCGGCCGTTATCGAAACAATTCCATTCCCGGCCAGTATCTGCCGCGCCTGCAACATCGCGTTGCCGGGTCTCGTGCGATGGATCTCGATGCGCCCCGCGAGGAATGGAGTCTCCACACCGATGCGGATCGGGTTAAGGCAGGCGATGCCGAACCGTGACTTCGAGAAGCCGTGTTCCGGCCGGCTGATATGCCAGAGCGCATACCCGGCACGATGCAAGGCCATCTTGGTTGCGAGCGAATTGAAACAGAAATGCCCGACCCAAAGCACACAACCCCGTCCCCCGGCCAGCGCCCGATCGATGTGTTCGTAGCCCTCCAGTATCAGCGCCGGTTTCCATCCACCGGGCCGATGGCAGCGGAGCACTTGCAAGTGGCACTCGCTGCGCCCGGCTGCGGATTCGATCGCAAACTTGCGCGACGGCGGCGTATTGAACGCGCGGGCCGCCGCATCCGACACCGGTTGGGGATCGTACAAACCGATCCTTACCTTGATGGCTTCAACGGTTCGGCACGCCGCGAACCAGGCGCGTTGCGGCAAAAGCCAGGAAAGCGCGAGCAGCAGCGGCAGTTCGAACAGAATCCGAATATCGGATGCATGAACCCATGCTCGAGCGAAAGAACCGGATGCGCGCCGCGGCTCCCTCATATTGCCGAATCCGCCGCCTGTTTCTGCCCCCGATCGACAGATACGCCGGAGAGCTGTGCGATGTGACGATCGAGCGGAAGAAACTCGGCGATCGACCCCAGGAACGGGGCGAAATCAGGAAGCAGGTCGTCCCGGTCCAGCACCCGTTTCGTCAACTTCCTCGCATTCATCAGAAAATTATGACGATCAAAAGCCAGCAGGCTTCCGACATGGCCACGAATGCGGCGACGATCGATGCGCTGCCCTGCCAGATCGCTTACGGCGGCTGCAATCGCATCCGGCTCGTCGCGAACAATCCGGCAATACGCGTTCTCCAGATAGCGATCGCGCCCGCCGATGCTCCGGGTCGAAACGACCGGCAATCCGCAAAGGAGATACTCCATCGAGACGCGCATGCAACCTTCGGCAGCGCTCAGACAAAGGCCGGTCGCGGCATGCGCAAACAGGCGTATGACATCCACGGGATCGAGCAGCTTGTAGGAACCTTTACCGAATGCATGATTGGCATAGTACGCATTCGGCAGGACGGATAATGCGCGTCGATAGGCGGCGTCATTCTCGATCTCGATCGTATGAGGATACACCAGAATCAGCCGCGGCACGCCGGTAGCAAGACTGTGCCGCTTGCTGGTCGCAAGCCGCGCGGAGTAGACCGCATCGAACAGACCGATTCTGGGGACGCTCGCTTCGACAATCCGCCAAACCCGCTCGTCGGTAAAGATCAGCCCGCTACCGAGCAGGCTGGGGCGGCCCTTCTCGGCAAGCAGATACATCTCCATTTCGCTGGTCGCGAGCGGCACGAAGACATGCCCCGGCATCGCACGCTCCGCTGCGTCAAAGGCGCCGGCGACCTTATCGTAGTAAGGTTCCATCGTGTGCGTCGTATGCACGAAGTGAAGGCCGCGCGGCCGACCGAAAATATTGGGCAACGCCGCCGCGAGACGGGGCAGCGGAACCCCATCAAGGCCGCTGCTGCTGAACGTCAGCAGCGGATCCCGGCTGAGAATCCGGACGGCGAACCAGGGCGTGTCGTTACTCATCGCGTCCCCATATCGTGCACCGGCTCGGCCAGGACAGGCAGGTGCCACCGTTCGACCAGCCGGCGTGGGCCGCCATGCGGCAAAGACGCCGGTGCGGCCCCACCCGGCTGCCGTTCCGGCCGGTCTAATAAGCCCGGCCCGGCCCCTTTCGCAATCGGCGTCAAATCGGCACAATGCGGCCTCCGATAACTTCGGTCCGAGGAGACCGTCCGATGGCGCAATCCGGCTTTTCCCCACGAATCGTCAAGTCCGGTTACAGCTACAGCGAGGCCGATGAGCGCCGGCTGCGCGAGGAGCTGGCTGCCTGCTATCGGCTGATCGCCCATTTCCGGATGACCGACCTGATCTATACCCATATCTCCGCGCGGCTGCCGGGGCCGGAGAATCATTATCTGCTGAACCCGTACGGACTCATGTACGACGAGATCACCGCGTCGAACCTGATCAAGCTCGATCTCGACGGCAATCTCGTCGAACCGAGCGAATGGGGTATCAACGCCGCGGGCTACACGATCCATTCCGCGATACTCGGCGGCCGACCGGATGTCGTCTGCGCACTGCATACACATACCAAGGCGGGCTTCGCCGTATCCTGCCAGAAGGGCGGGCTGCTGCCGCTCAACCAGATCTCTCTGCAGTTCTATGGGAAAGTCGCTTATCACGATTATGAGGGCATCGCCCTCGACCATGACGAATGCCCGCGCCTGGTCGCCGACCTCGGCAACAAGCCGACGATGATCCTGCGCAATCACGGATTGCTGACTGTCGGTCGCACCGTGCCCGAAGCATTCATGCTGATGTACTATCTTGAAAAATCCTGCGAGATTCAGATTTCGGCGCAAATGACTGGCGCCGAGCTGATTCTTCCCTCGCCCGACGTTTGCGCGCACACGCAGGCGCAGTACGGCATGAACGAAGGATCGGAATGGGCCAATCAGCCGTGGGACGCGCTGATCCGGATGATCGACCGGATCGATCCAGGCTACCGCAACTAGCGCTGCTCAGCCGGCCGACGGCAACGTGAAACGGACGGTCAGTCCGCGATCGCTGTTGTTGTCGGCATAGACCCAACCACCCATCGCCGAGATATTCCGGCGCACGACCCAGAGCCCGATGCCGGCATGCCAGCTCGTGCCGCTATCGAGTGTTGAACCGTCCGGCGGCGTGCGCTGAATCCGCGTCGAAAAGTTGCGGTCGAAGATTCGGTCAAGAAGCTCCGGCGGAACGCCCGGCCCTTCGTCGGACAGCAGGAACTCGACTGTATCGTCGGCGGGTTTGGTCAGGACGACGGTAATACGTCCCCCGCGCGGCGACACGCTGATCGCATTGTCGACGATGTTCTCGAGCACATTCTCGACCAGATCTTCGCCGCCACGAATCTGGATTCCCGGTGCCACGAAAGCCTCGAGCTCGAGATTCTGCCGCTCCAATAGCGGGCTGTAGCCCTCGAGCGTGCGCTCGACCAAAGCCGACAGATCGATGCGCCGCCGTGGCGGATCGAGCAGTTCGGCCGTCGTTTCGTCGACCCGCCGCGCGGTTGCGACCAGATGGTCGAGCCGTTCGACCGCACCTTCCATCACCGACAAGGCGCGCTGCCCGCGCGGCTCGCCTTCGGAGAGGATGCGACGCAGCGGTTCCAGCGACTGCCGGATGATGGCAAGCGGCGTCTTGAACGCATGTGCATTGTCCTGCGCTGCCGCCCGGATGCTGTCTGACGCGCGCTGCAGCGAACCAACCAGGCGGTCGAGCTCGCCCGCGACGCCCGAGAGCTCCGACAACCGGTTTGTTTCGGTGAAGCTGGCGGTCGCCGCCTCGCCGCGATTCTTTGCCTGCGCGAGGCGATGGACGCGCAGCAGCGCGGAGCGCACGGTGCCGAACACCACGAAGACCAGCCCCGCCAGCGCCAGATAGATCGCTGCCGCCACCTGCATCTCCGGCCGCGCCCAGTACGGCTTCCCGAGAGTCGCGCCGATCTCGCCGGCGAGCGGATGAGAAACGACCAGCGCCCAGCAACCCCAGGGCGATTGCACTGGCGTGATCGAGGTCCAGATCTCTTCCTTGCCCTCGGGATCGCTGTAGCGCTCGGCCAGCGGCAGATCGCCGCTGCAACTTGTGGCGAGCTGGTCGAGCACACCGAGTTTCCGCAGCGCCTCGCGTTCGTCGGACAAGGTCTCGTCGGTGGCGGGCGGTGCCGCGGCGACAAAGTAGAAATCCTGTTCGCCGGCTGCATCGGCAGGGCGAAACAGCATTTTCAATTTGGCCTCGCGGGTGGCGAAGGGCCCGAGTGCGGCCTGGATATCCGTCAGCGGCGATACATCCTCGCGACTGAGTAACGGCGACAACGCGACCGCCGCCAGATGCCCCTGGTCGCGCACGCTCTCCAGCAGAAGGGTCTGCCGCTCGCTATCGGCCTGCGCGAGCGTCAAATAGATCGCAACCGGCACGGCAATGAACCAGACCGCCAGCAGGAAGAGCCAGGCAGTCAGTGATCGCTTGCGTTCTTCGTTCGCCATGGTCGCCGGCGCCGATCAGTTCTCGAAAAATGCGTTGCGCAGTGTGTCGCGGTAGCCCGTGACATCGCGGACATATGACACGGTGTGCATGCCATGCATGAGGCGCATCGCCTCCTCCACGCCGCCGCGCCAGCGATTTGCATCGAGGCCGTTCGCCGCCGCCCATTCCCTCGCCTGCTCGATATTCATCGGACCGGCCTGATAGGCAGCGACGGCGAACAGCACGCGCTCGGCCGGATCGATCGCCGGATCGTTGAAGCTGATATCGATCATGGCCCGCAGGTAGCGCACGCCAGCATGGATGTTGCCATCGGCGTCGTAGATCGCCGGGAGCGATACAACGGCGCTGGCGGCCGTCGCCGGTGCGATCTGCATGATCCCGATATGGCCACCCGGTCCGCGCGCGTCCTGATCGAAACCGGATTCCTGAAATGCGATGCCGGCGATCCAGGTCCAGTCGAGATCGTAGAGCGCGGCATATCGCTCCATGATATCGCGCAATGTTTCGAGACGGGCCTGGGCTCCTGGCGCAAGCGGGTCGCGCGCGTTGTCGGCAAACGCCGGACCAGCGGCGACGAGCAACATCGCCACAGCCACCAGTAGCCGCCTCACTAGGCGCTGTCCTTCCAGCGATAGCCGTAGCCCGGGTAATTGACGATCGAATCGAACTCGGGGTCGACGGCCCTGAATTTCTGCCGAATTCGCTTGATGAACGATCGCACGTTGACCTTGTAGCCTTCGTCGCCATAACCGGCGACGAAATCGGTCCCGCGCGCGAGATCGTAGATCTGCCGATAGGTCACGTCGCGATCGGTCACGGCCGCGAGTGCCGACACGATGTTGAATTCGGTCAGGGTCAGATCGACAAGCTTGCCCTTCCATGTCGCCCGGCTGGTATCGGTCAGCAGTTCGAGATCGCCGCGACGAACCTGATCCGGTTGCCCAGGGCCGCCGCTTGCAGGTCCGGCCCGTCGCTCTTCAGCCAGCATCTCGAGCCGAAGCCGAAGTCGCTGCATGATGATCGAAAAACTGCGTGACTTCTCGATGAAGTCGACCGCGCCGTAGCGCAGGCCTGCCTCTTCATAGATCTCGTCGGACAAGGACGTAAGGAAGAGCACCGGCGTCCTGACGCCCGCTTCGCGCAGTGCCTTCAATACTGCCAGCCCGTCCATTCGCGGCATTCGCCAATCGAGCAGGATGGCATCGGCCGTGCCCGCCTCTTTGAGAAGGTACTTCAGAAAACTTGGACCGTCGCTGAACTCGACGATGCGGAAGCCGCTATCTTCAAGATTGAGCGAGATCGATTCACGAAACATATCGTCGTCGTCGACGATGGCGATACAGGGAGCATTTTCAGCTGACATGGGCACGTCTCAATGCGGTGACGCAGGCATGTTCGCCGGCGCTATTGGTTCCCGGTTCGATCGCATAGGTCAGCGCCAGGAAGCGCGTTCCATCGAGTTCAGGATAGAAGAACAGACGGAGCGTACAAAGATTGGGCACTTCGTAAACCCAGATCAATGCCGGCGCCTGATCCTCGGTGCGATGCGGCGCGCCGAGCAGGCTCGCGGTCTCCGCGGTGTCGCGCTTCAGCAAGTCCTCGGGGTTGGTATCGGGCAGAGCAGCAACCGACTGAGGCACCGAGTCAGGTTTAGACGGGGGCGCGTCGGCCGGCGGCTCGAGCTCAGCGACCGGTTCGGGGGCCGGTGCGACCGTTTCCGGGGGCACCCGCTCCGCAGACCCGCCTTGTTGCGCGGTGCTGCAGGCCCCCAGAAGCGCACACAAACCCAGCCCAACGATGTAGCGGAAATCGCCCATACCACCCTGTCCTGCGCAGTTCCCGGCGATCCTATCAGTCCGGGCCCGAAACCCTCAATCAGCCGCCGGGGTGTTACTTCTTTTTCGGCCGGAGCGCGTTCCAGTCGTCCTCGGTCATCGCCCGGAGGAAATTGAACTGCCCCGCCCCTTCCAGCCACTCGCCGCCATCGATCGTCACAACATCGCCGTTGATGAAGCCCGCCCCGTCCGACATGAGAAAGCTGGCCAGATTGGCCAACTCTTCGTGGCGACCCGGTCGCCCCATCGGATTCCTCGTCTCGAACTCACGGGCGAGTTCGGGGCGCGGCACAAGCCGCTCCCAGGCGCCCGGCGTCGGAAATGGTCCGGGCGCGATCGCGTTGGTCCTGATGCCGCGGCCGCCCCACTCCACCGCCAGGCTTCGGGTCAGCGCGAGCACGCCACCCTTGGCCATCGCCGAGGGAACGACGTACGCCGACCCGGTCCAAGCGTAGGTAGTTACGATATTCAGGATCGAGGCACGTTGATTTGCCGCAAGCCAACGGCGACCGCAGGCAATCGTGCAATAAGCGGCGCCGTGCAGCACGATGTTCAGAACGGCATCGACCGCGCGCGGCGACAGGGTCTCTGTCTTCGCGATGAAATTGCCCGCAGCGTTGTTCACGAGCCCATCGAGCGGGCCCTCCTGCCATATCGCCTCCATCATCGCTTCGACCGCCTCGGCGTCGCGAATGTCGCAGCGATGTCCGCGCACATTGCCGCCGGTTTCCTTCGAGAGCGATGCGACCGCTTCGTCGAGAACCTCCTGACGACGGCCGCAGATCACCAGCGACGCTCCCAGCTCGAGGAAGCGGCGGCCCATACTAAGGCCGAGCCCGGTGCCGCCGCCGGTCACCAGCACACGCTTGCCGGAAAGAAGCGTTTTCTCGAACATGGTTGCTGCTTTCAGTTGGTGATTTCGTATCGGCTCCGTCGGATCATTCGCCGCGAAATGCCGGTGTGCGACGCTCGATCGATGCGGCCATCGCTTCTTGGAAGTCTTTGCTTTCGGCGCAGTGCTGACCTGCCGCGCGCTCAAGGTAAAGCTGCGCGTCGAGCGAGCGCGATTGCCCGCTGTCGATCAGCCGCTTTGCCTCGATCTGCGCTAGGGTCGGGCCCTGGGCGAGCGTCCCGGCAAAGGCGAGCGCTTTGGGCAGCAGATCGTCCGTTGGATGAATTTCCGACACGAGACCCCGCGCCTTCGCCTCAGACGCCAGCCAGGTCTCGCCCGTGAAGACGAAGCGCTTTGCCGCCTCGACGCCGACGATGCGCGGCAAAAACCAGCTACCGCCGGCATCGGGCGGATAGGCCATTTTCGTATACGCGCAGATGAATTTCGCACTGTCGACCGTAAAGCGAAAATCGCAGGCCAGGGCCAGATCGAGCCCGGCGCCCACGGCGGCCCCGTTCAGGACGGCAATCGACGGTTTGGGATAAGCGGCGACATCGCGGATCAACCCGTGCATCTCGTCCATCCAGGGCGACTCTTCGGCCTTGCCCGAGGCTTCTGCCTCGGCCCATTCCGCGACATCGGCGCCAGCACAGAAACCCTTGCCGGCGCCGGTCAGGACGAGACAGCGAACCGATGCAGCACCGGCATCCGCGATGGCAGCACGCAGAGCGCGCAACAACGGCGTGTTGAGTGCATTGCGCACGTCGGGCCGGTGCAACGTGAGCACGCGAACCGCGCCATGATTTTCGATCTGAAGAATATCGGCTGCATTGCCCATGGCAATCTCCTGCCGTGTTGCCAACCGCCGCAGTGGCGACGGGCGCTTGCGTTGATGCCACGGAACACAGTCGCTGCCTAGCGGATACCCGGATCCGATACGACCTGTTCGGTCGGGCGAGTCTGCAGACGTCCGCACGCGCCGCCTTCGCGTCAAAATGGCTGCCAGCGACGTTTTTTCGATAGAGATTTTTCGTCGATTCAGCCTCGATCCGAGGGCGTCCAGAAGGCGATTTCTAATACAAATCATGGTGTTAGGTTAAATTCGGGGGCACAACCGTCGTGCCTGGGCTCCGGGGTAGTCCGCCTCATTTCAGCCCCCTTATACTGTTGGCATCCGTCAAACCCGCACCGGTCCGGCCCCGGCCTGGACGCCGGACCGGCAAGGCGGGGCCATGCATTCGCCAATGCGATGCATCAGCAAAAAAATTGAGGCATCAAGGAGACGTATCGTATGACCAAGATCAATCCCGATCGCCTGCTCAAGGATATACGCCGCAACAAATTCGATCGGCGGACGTTCATGCAGGGCGTGGCCGCGGCGGGTCTCAGCACCGTGCTGATTCCGACCGCCCCGAAATTCGTGAAAGCCGACGCAACCGTCACCTATTTCACCTGGTCGGGTTACGACCTGCCCGAGATGTTCCCCGAGTACATCGCGAAATACGGTACGCCGCCAAACTTCGCCATTTTCGGCGAAGAGGAAGAAGCCCTGCAGAAGATGCGTGGCGGTTTCACAGCCGACGTTTCGCATCCTTGCACGTCCAACGTGCGCCGCTGGCGAGACGCCGAAGTGATTACAGCGATCGACGTGTCGCGGATCGAACGCTGGGACGAGATCATGCCCGCGCTCAAGCGGCCGAAGGGCGTTGAGATCGACGGGCAGAATTACTTCGTGCCTTGGGACTGGGGCAACACGTCGCTGCTCTATCGCGCCGACCTGGTCGACATGACGCCGGAGGATGAAACCTATGCGATCCTTCTCGATGAACGCTATGCCGGCAAGATGTCGGTATTCGATTCCGCGGAAACGGTTACTGCCATCGCCGGCCTGCTGACCGGCGCCAAGGATCCGTTCGACCAGACGCCGGAAGAAATCACGGCGACCTTCGATCTCTGGAAACAGATTCACGCGAACCTGCGGTTCTACTGGACCGATACGACACAGTTCGAGCAGGCGCTCGCGACTGGCGAAATCGTCGTGGCCTCCGCATGGAACGAATCCGTCGGCAAACTACAGGCTGAAGGCGTCGACGTACGCTACATGAACCCGAAGGAAGGCGTCCTCACCTGGGTTTGCGGGCTTGCGGCGAACCTCAACGCCGACGGCGACGACCAGGAAGTGTACGACATGATGAATGCCATGCTCGATCCCGAAGTCGGAAAGTGGCTGATCGAGTTCTACAACTACGGCCACTCCAACGCGAAGTCGTACGAGCTCGCCGATCCGGAGATCCTGGCCAGCATGGGTCTCGTCGATCCTCTTGCGATGATCGAAAGCACGGTCTTCTTCGATGAAATGCCGACCGAAATGCGCGAAACGATCAATGCGGAACTCGAGCGGGTGAAAGCCGGCCTGTAAAACTGCCGAACTCTCTCTTCCATCCGTTTCAAACCCCCGCCCTTCCGAGGGCGGGGGGTTTCTTTTGCATCGAGCAGGTGATTGCTGAATTCGTTACCGTAACCGTCAGATGGCGCCGCCGGATGCAACATGCTGCGACCGAACACCACCGGATTCGACAATGAACCTGTTCGAACGCACCAGCTTGTTGCGCATGCTTCGGGCGAATGCAGATTCGAGTGCGTGTGCAAACTCCGGATTCGCAAGAACCAGAGCCCGCAGCGCGGCCGCATCGACGGCCCAATAGCGCGAAGGCTCGGTCAGGATCGCACTGCCAGTCGCAGGCACCCCGGAAAGACCGCCACCACTTGACCCGCGCTTTCGATCGCTGCCGCACCTTTGGCAATAAAGATGAGCCGCGAAACGGTTTGTCCTTCTGTCGTCAGTCGCTCACCCGGATTGCCCGAGAACCATTCCCCTCGATTCAGCAGCTTGCGCCGCAGGGCGGCTCCACGATCCGAAAAGCAGCCTTGCATAAACTCGGCCTCCTCCAACGAGAATCGTGCGCGACGGTTGAGAATGTGCGAGATCGCGAGCTGCACGATGTTCACCGCAACCAGGAGGCTTTCCCAGAACGTGCCGACCGGATCGTGGAGAATGACGGATGAGTATGTGATGCCGACGAGTGCGGACAGAATAACGATGATCCGCAGATACAGCATGTTGCGCATCATCATGGAGACGACGAGCAGCAGATACGTCGCGTGTCCGATCATTCCCTGGCCGGACAATGCGGAATCGGGGGTGAGTTCCATGGCGGTGACCGGTGCTCTCGACAGAAGGGCCGGAAGCATGGGACGCAATGCCGGGATTGCATCAACCGTTATGTGGATTTGTTCGCCGTGGCACGCGGGAACTGGCCCGAGCCTTTGGTCCGGATGGCCAATTTTTCTTTCTGAAATCAGTCGAATATTGACTGTACCGCCATTCAATGTAACCTACCGGTCGATAGGCGCCGCGCCTGGGCCTATTACGCGTTGCTACCGAACATTGCGTTCGACGTGTATCCCGACCAGATCGACTTCTTCCATGTCGTGCCGACCGCGCCGGGCAAATGCCGGATTCGCAGCCGCGCCTACCGGCTTCCGAACCCCTCGCCCACGCTCGAGGCCGTGCAGTATCTGAATTGGCGCATCAACGCGCAGGTTCAGCACGAGGATGAGGAACTGATCCGTTCTGTGCAGGAAGGGCTCGGTTCCGAGAGCTATGGCAGCGGCATCCTGTCCGAGAAGGAAATGTGCCTGGCGCAGATGCACGGCTATGTCCGTTCCGTGCTGCCGGTCGCCACCTTGCCCGAGCCGCCCGCCACCGGCACGATGGACGCCGTCAATGCGGCAATGATCCAAGAAGCGGCCTGATCGACCGCTCAACCTCTAACCGACGGATTTCCCCATGACCTATCCGCTGCCCGCGCATCTGCGCGCGTTGAAGCAGAAACTGCGCACATTCCTCGCCGAGGATGTCATTCCCTGGGAAACCCATGCCGAAATGAACGGCGGCGAGATTCCGGCGGACGTCCGCGCCGAACATTATCGCAAGGCGAACGCGCTCGGCCTGCACGGCATCTCGGTGCCGAAGGAGTATGGCGGTGCCGGCATGACCGCGCTCGAGCAGGCCGTCGTGCAGGAAGAGATCGGTCGCGTCACCAACGGGCTCGGCTGGTGCTTTCACTCGACGCCGCCCTGGATGATCGGCCCCTGCTCCGACTATCAGATGGAAACCTGGGTGAAGCCGAACATTCGCGGCGAGCGCAACGAGTGCTACGCGATCACCGAGGAACATGCCGGATCGGACGTCGAGGCGATCAGAGCGACGGCGCGGCGCGAGGGCGACGACTATGTCCTCAACGGTGAGAAATGGCACGTCACCAGCGCGAACAAGGCTGACCATTTCGTCTTCCAGGCAAAACTGGATGGCGGACCCAACGCGGGCAAGCACGCTCTCTTTTTCGTCGACATCGATACGCCGGGCGTCGTGCTGGTGCGCACCCCGGCCTATATGCATACCTATTCGTCGCACCATCCGATCTATCGTTTCGAGAATGTGCGCGTCCCGGCGCGCAACCTGATCGGCAAGGAGGGCGAAGGGATGGAGTTTACCTATGACTGGTTCCGCTATGAGCGTCTCGGCATCGCCGCGCGCTGCTGCGGGGCGGCAAGCCGGTTGATCGACGAGGCGACCGCCTTCGCAAAGCAGCGCATCGCCTTTGGTGAACCGATCGCCAACTACCAGTCGATCCAATTCATGCTCGCAGATAGCGCGACCGAGCTCTGGGCGGCGCGTCTGATCACCTACCGGACCGCGGAAGAAATCGACGCCGGCGCCGATCGCAAGGTCAGCCACGCCCAATGCTCGATGGCCAAGCTCTATGCCTCGGAGATGGCGAACCGCGTTGCCGACCGCGCTGTGCAGATCTTCGGCGGGCGCGGCTACATGCGGGAGAACGTCGCCGAGCGTTATTTCCGCGAGCTGCGGGTCGACCGCATCTGGGAAGGCACCAGCGAGATCCAGCGGCTGATCGTCGCCAACGGCCTCTATAAGCGCGGGCTCGATACCCTGATCGACTGACGCCCTGGGGGCCCGGGCCTTGCCAGCCCCAAGCCCGCCGGACGATGCTGGCGGCGTAACGGGGGAGCCATGCGCAAGACCTTGCCGACCGTCATGCAGGTGTTGCTGGCCGTCGTCCTGCTGGACGCCGCGCTCGCCATCCTGTCGCCGCTGATCGGCCTGCAGCTTGCCCGCCGCGGCGTCGCGCCGGAAGTCATCGGTCTCATCAGTTCGGCCTATTACGGTGGCTTCCTCGTCGGAACGCTCACCTGCCATAAGATCATAGACCGCGTCGGCCATATCCGCGCCTTCGGCGTATTTGCCGTGGTCGCCGCCAACTCCACCCTGCTGCACATCCTGTTCACCGACGCCTATTTCTGGATCGGCTTGCGCGTGATCGTCGGCTATGGCGTGGCCGGCCTCGTGGTCATCGTCGAAAGCTGGCTCAACGACAAAGCGACGACGCAGAATCGCGGCCGCGTTTTCGCGCTCTACATGGCGGTGACCTGGGCGGCCAGCGGACTAGGGCCGCTGGCGCTCAACATCGAGGATCCAACCGGTCAGATCCTGTTCGTGATGATCACGATGCTGATCGCCTTTTCCCTAGTCCCGATGTCGCTGACGAAAATCCGCAACCCGGAAATTTCGCATCGCGAACATTTCGGCATCCGCCGGCTCTACTCGATTTCACCGACCGGCACGATCGTTTCGTTCGCCTCCGGACTGGTGCCCACGTCGATCTATGCGCTCCTGCCGTTCTACACGGAGGAGAAAGGTTACTCGACCGCCCAGCTATCGATCGTTTTCAGCCTCGCCGTCATCGCGGGACTGGTGATTCAGTTTCCCATCGGACACCTCGCCGACCGGCTCGGTCGCCGGCCGCTGATGCTTGCGAGCGCGCTGGGGGCCGCTGCAACCAGTATCGCGCTGGTCTTCCTTGGCGATCGGTCGTTCTGGTGGCTGCTTGCGCTCTATTTTCTGCTCGAAGGTTTGCTGGCGCCGCTCTACGCACTCGCGGTCGGACAGGCGAGCGACTATGTCGAGAAGAAGGATTTCGTCGCGACGAGCGCCGGGCTGCTGTTCGCCTGGGGTGTCGGCGCCAGCCTCGGCCCAACCGTTGGTGGCATTCTCATCCGGCCGCTCAGCGCGGACGGACTGTTCATGTTCACCGCCGCCAGCCTCATTCTGATCGCTGCCTTCGTGGCGTATCGAATGATACGCCGCGAAGCGAAATCGGTTACGGAGCAAAGCAACTATGTCGCGGTTCCGCAGACCGCGGCTACATGGGGCGCGCCCGAACTCGATCCGCGTAGTGAGCCTGAGAGCGAAGAACGCCCGAAGGTTCCCAAGACCGAAGACATCGCCTGATCGCCGGAGCAAACAAGCACATCATGACCGAGACCCATCGCAGGATCCTGCTGCGCCAACGCCCGGCCGGCTGGGTCACCGAAGACTGTTTTCAATTCGTCGAACGGCCGCAGCCGGGGCCGGGCGAGGCGCTGATACGCGTCCACTATCTTTCGGTCGATCCTTACATGCGCGGTCAGATGGACGATGCGCGCTCCTATGTCGAACCGACCGCGCTGAACGATGTGATGCCGGGCGACACGGTCGGCGAGATCGTGGCATCGAACGATCCGAAGTTTCGGCCCGGCCAATTTGTGCATGGCTATCTCGGCTGGCAGACCCATGCCGTCGTACCGGTCAGCGAACTGGCCCCGATCGATCCCCAGGGCGGTTCCATTACCGCAGCCCTCGGACCGCTCGGCATGGTCGGCGCGACTGCATGGATCGGGTTTATGCATATCGGCCAACCGAAGCCCGGCGAGACCGTGGTCGTATCGGCGGCCGCCGGTGCGGTCGGTTCGCTGGTCGGGCAGCTTGCACGCGACGCGGGCTGCCGCACTATCGGTATCGCCGGCGGACCCAAAAAATGCCGCTTCGTTACCGACGAGCTCAGGTTCGATCATTGTGTAGATTACAAATCCGAGGGTTTCGGCGACGCGCTCGCGGCTGCGACGCCGGACGGCATCGACATCTATTTCGAGAATGTGGGCGGCGCCATCTTCGATGCGGTGCTGCCCCTGCTGCGGCGTTTCGCCCGGGTGCCGGTCTGCGGACTAATCTCACGCTACAATTCCCCCGAGCCGCATCCCATCCGCGATGCGCGTCCGTTCCTGGTGAACCGGATTCGCTATGAGGGCTTCATCTGCACCGATCGGATGGATCTCTGGCGAAAGGCGCATGCCGACTTCGCCCGAATGATGAAGGAAGGCCGGCTGGTCTGGCGCGAAACCATCGCTCAGGGTATCGAGAACGCCCCCACCGCCTTCATCTCGATGCTAAAGGGCGGCAACATCGGCAAACAACTTGTAAAGCTCATCCCGTGATCGTCGACCATATCGACAGCTATTATGCCCGCACCCGCACGCCCGGGCCCGACCGCCCTGCTTTGGAAGGCAAGCATGAAACCGATGTCGCCATCATTGGCGGAGGTCTTGCCGGGCTCTCGGCTGCCCTCAGTCTTATCGAGCGCCGCAGCAAGGACGTGACGGTGATTGAGGCGCGCAAGGTCGGCTGGGGCGCCTCGGGCCGCAATGGCGGGTTCGTCTCGCCCGGATTTGCCGGCGGTATGAACGCTGTCATCAAGCGCGTCGGCCACGACAAGGCACTGGCGCTCTATGGACTTACCCGCGAGGCGATCCGGCTGGTGCGACAGCGCATCGACCGCCATTCGATTGCCTGCGAGCCGGTCGACACCGGCATGATCAGAGCCTGGTGGACCGACGATACAGAGGGCGCCCAACGCGACGCCGACGAACTGAACCGCGTCCTCGGCGAAAGCTGGGAGTTCTGGCCACGCGAGCGGATGCGCGAGGCGCTGGTTACGCGCCGTTACTATGACGGGCTCTATCGCAAGGACGGCTTCCACTTCCATTGCCTCAACTATGCACGCGGCGTCGCGCAGGCGATTGAAGCGGGCGGCGGCCGTATCTTCGAACAGACGCCAGCACGCCGCATCGAACGCGGCGACAAGGGCTGGACAATCCGAACCGAAAACGGCGAGTTGCGCGCGCGACATGTCATCGTCGCCTGCGGCGGATACATCCGCGACCTGCATCCGGCGATGTCGGCGGCCATCCAGCCGGTCGCGACCTATGTGATCGCCACCGAGCCGCTCGGCGAGCGCATGAAAGATGTGATCCGCGGCGACTGGATGATTGCGGATTCGCGCTTCGACTTCGATTACTACCGGCCGATGCCCGATACCCGCATCCTATTCGGCGGCGGCATCGCGATCTGGGGCGAGAATCCGCCAGGCCTTCGAGCCCGCATGCGGCAGCGCCTGCTCGCGGTCTATCCACAGCTCGCCGACGTCAGGATCGAGACCGCATGGGGTGGCACAATGGGCTATCCGATCCACAAAATGCCGATGGTCGGCGAAGCGGAGCCCGGCCTCTGGTACACGCTCGGCTATGGCGGGCACGGGATGGGAAGACGGCCAAGACCGGCGAACTGGTCGCCGGCGCGATCGCCGAAGGCGACGACCGTTACAAGATGCTCGCACCCTTCTCGCTGCGCGGTGCCGGCGGCAAGCTGGGCCTCGCCGGCGCGCAGGCCCTCTACTGGTGGTACCAGATGCGCGACAAGATCAAAGACCGAGGACCAGCTCGCGTTTGAAGGCGACCGTGTCGCCAAGCGGCGGTGCATCGAGCTCTCGCGCATAGCGATGGCCGGCATAGACGGCAGCCGCAATCGTGCTCGGCGCCCAGCAATCGCCGATCGCCTGGACGGTCTTGATTCCAGCCGGTTCAAGTGCCCCTGCATCCGCAATCAGCTCGCGGTAGAGCGCATCCTCCGGTAGCCGCATCGTCACCGACACTACGGACGCGCAAGGTCGGCGCGCTTCGCGGCCCGTATAGACGCAACGCAGCACCGCCTCGTCATTCTCAAGCGCCCAGAGATTGTGCTTGCAGATGAGTTCGATACCGAGCTCCAGGAGATGGCGCTGGATGCGATCGTATTCGAGTGTGTAATGCGTCCATTGCGAAGCGATCTCAGCCGGTGTCACAAGTGCGACCTCGCGACCGGCGGCCCTGATCCGTTCCGCTACCACGCCGCCCATGTAGTAATGGTCGTCGTCGAACACGATCACCGGCCCATCCGGAATGGTGCCTGCCATAATGTCGTCCGGCGTATAGACCCGGCCTTTATCGAACCCCGCAATCGGCGCACGGTTATAGCGGCCTACGCCGGTCGGCACCCAATGCGCTCCGGTCGCGATGACGACATGCTGTGCGTCAAAGTCGCGCACGTCGGTTGCCGTCATGGTACTGCCGAGATAGATTTCGACATTGGTCTTCTTATCGAGCTGAAGGATGCGCCAGTCGCGCACCCGCCCCCATTCCGCAAGGCCGGGTAGTTTCGCCTCGCGCGTTACACGGCCGCCGAGCGCATCGCCGGCTTCCGCCAGCACAACGCGATAGCCACGGTCGCCCAGCGCCCGGGCGGCTTCCATGCCGGCTGGCCCGCCGCCGACCACGAGGATGGAATCTTCGGATTGCTTGGTCTGAATCCGTTCAGGGTGCCAGCCTTTGCGCCATTCCTCACCCATCGTCGGATTCTGTGTGCAGCGCATATGGGCAATCGAGTAATCGCCCGAAACGCAGATATTGCAGCCGATGCACTCTCTGATATCGTCCAGCCGTCCCTCTTCGATCTTGACCGGCAGAAACGGGTCGGCAATCGAAGGCCGGGCCGCGCCGATCATGTCGAGCGTCTTGCTCTTGATCAGCGACACCATCGTATCGGGCGAGGTGAAGCGCCCGACACCCACCACGGGCTTGGTGGTGACCGATTTCACAAACGCCGTGAAAGGAAGCTGATGGCCTTCCTTGCTGAAACGCGAGGTAATCGAATCGTTCACCCAGGGGCTGACATTGACGTCCCAGAGATCGGGCAACTCGGCCAGCATCTCGACGATGTCCCGCCCCTCCGCCTCTGCAACAATCCCGTCGTCGCCCATCATCTCGTCGGTCGCGAAGCGCACGACGACACCGCATCGATGGCCGACGGCTTCCTTGGCGTCCTCGATGATCTCGCGGAACAGACGGACGCGATTCTCGAGGCTGCCGCCATATTCGTCGATACGATCGTTACGGCGGCGCTGCAGAAAATGCATCGCCAGCGACAAATCATGCGCGGCGTAGCAATAGACGATATCGAACCCGGCTTTCATCGAGCGCAGCGCTGCATCGCGGTGCCAGCGCCTATAGTCCCTGATATCCTGCCGATCCATCGCGCGCGCCTGCGTCGGCCAATAGCCCGAGAGTGGCTGATGCACCGGACCGATGGGCACTTCACGGCTATAGACATTGCTTGCGGTCGGGCCGTTATGGGTGAGCTCGATCCCGGCGAGCGAGCCGTGGCGATGGACTTCATCCGCCATCAGGGCCAGAGCCGGAATGTCGTCATCGTCCCATAGACGCGCCTCGTGATAGGGCGATACGTCGCCGGAAGGATGGATTTCGCATTCCTCGGTACAGACGACCGACCAGCCTCCTTCGGCCTTTACGCCACGCATCGCCGCCATGGCACGCGGATTGGCGGTGCCCATGCCATTGCAGTGCGGCACCTGATAGAACCGATTGCGGGCCGTCACCGGTCCGATCCGGACCGGTTCGAAAAGAATGTCATAACGCGGATCGCGTGCCATCGATCTCCCCCCGACGCATGTGCCGCGCTACTCTAAGGATGGCCATGCGCACTCACAAGACGGCGCGGCAAGTCGGAATCGGGGCAGTCGCTGTGGCGATGCTGTTCGCCATGGGCGCAGCCCGGGCGGCCGACGAGGACGCTGCCCTGGACGCTGCACGCGTGGCATCCGGCGTCGCGATCGCCGTGACGGAGCGCTATGAGGCGACGAGTGCGTTTGGCGGGACCGAGGCACAACAGAACCTGCCCTATATCGCGCAGCCCTTTGCCGACCTTGCCGCCCGCCTGTTCGCCCTTGCCGATGTTCCCATCGTTGCCGGCGCCGACACCGCCATGCTGATCACAATCGATGCGACGGGACGCACCGAAGCGGTCCTGTACGACGCATCGATCGACGGAATCCGGATCCGCGACACGACCTATCGGTCGGCGATCCTGGGCGGCACGATCAGGCTCCAAACCGAAGGCGGAACCATCGAGCGCTCCTTTTCCGGCACGATCCCCGCCCCATTCGATTTCATGGTGACGTTCGGTTACGACCCCTATCGCGATCCGAACAACGCCCCGTTCCGGGAGGCGTTCGAGGCAGACGGTGGTTATGCGCGAGCGATCGCCCGACTGCTCGGCACGATCTACGGGCGGGATTTACTCGAGAGGGCGGCGGGTGATCGCGATCCGCTGATTCGGCGCGCTGCGGAACTCGCGCTTGGCGAGTAGCGCGTCCGCGGCTTCATCGTTGCTGGAGGCTACTCGGCAGCGTTCGGCCGCTGGAATACCGGCTCAACCTGGGCAAGCTCTTCCAAGGGAATATGGCAGAGGATGCGATGGCCGTTCGCATCGCTCCGCTCCGGCGGTGGCACATTGTCGCAGATCTCGCCGAGATGGCGCGGACAACGCGTCGAGAACGGGCAACCGAGCGGCACGTTCGTCGGGCTTGGAATAGAGCCCTCGAGCACGATGCGCTTCTGCTGCAGATCGGGATCGGCGACCGGCACCGCCGACAACAGCGCCTCGGTATAGGGATGGTAAGGCGGCGAGAACACTTCTTCGACGGTTCCGAATTCGACGATACGGCCGAGATACATCACCGCCACCCGATCGGCGAGATAACGTACCACCGACAGATCGTGCGAAATGAAGACCAGCGTCGCCTGCCGGCCGGATTGAATTTCAAGCAGCAGGTTGATGATTGCCGCCTGAACCGACACGTCGAGCGCGGAAACCGGCTCGTCGGCAACGATCAGATCGGGATCGCCGGCCAGCGCGCGTGCAATCGCAACGCGCTGCTTCTGACCGCCCGAAAGCTGACGCGGCTTGCGGCTGACGAAATCGGGCGGCAACTGGACTGTTGCCATCAGATCGCGGGTCTGCTGCCGGAGCTTCGAGCCGCCGATCCGCTTCAATCGCCGGATCGTGCGACCGACCGTGTAGCCGACCGAATGGGACGGATTGAGCGTGCTGTCGGGATTCTGGAACACCATCTGCAGCTTGCGTTTGATCTCGCGCGGTCGTTTTTCGACGGCAGTCATCCCGATATCGACGCTCTCGAGCTTGACGGTACCGTCGGTCGCCAGTTCAAGGCCGGTCAGAACCTTGGCAAATGTCGATTTGCCGCAACCGGATTCGCCAACGATCGCCAGCGTCATGCCGCGCGTTGCATCCATCGTGATGTCGTTGCAGGCCTTCACGTCATAGCCGCGCGCACCGAACATCCCCGATGTCTGATGATAGAACTTCTTCATGCTGTCGACTTCGAGCACGGGCTCGTTCGACATGACCGCATCGGCAGCCGCGACCGAGCCGGTCGGGCGCCGATGCCGCGGCAGCTCTTCACTTCGCACGCATTGCACCCGATGAGCTGCCTCATCCGGCACAGCGAATGTGGGAATCCGGTCTGTCGTGCAACGCCCGATCTCCACATACTCGCAGCGCGGTGCAAAGATGCAGCCACGCGGCCGGTTCAACGCCGGCGGCACCTGACCAGGAATCGGAACCAGTGGCGCCGAATGCTTGTCGCTGCCAAGCACGGGAATGCAGTTGAGCAGGCCACGGGTGTAGGGATGGCGCGGGTTGCGGAACACGTTCCCGATCTCGCCTTCTTCGATCAGCTCGCCGGAATACATGACGCCGATCCGGTCGCAGATCCGCACCACGGTGCCGAGGTTGTGACTGATGAAGACGATCGCCGAGTTATGCTTGCGCCGCAGATTCCGCACGAGGTCGAGCACGGCCGCTTCGACCGTCACGTCGAGCCCGGTTGTCGGTTCGTCCATGATCAGAAGCGACGGCTCCGCCATCAGCGCCATCGCGATAACGACACGCTGCTGCTGGCCACCTGAAATCTGATGCGGGTAACGGTCGAACACCGCCTCCGGATCGGGCAGGTTCACTTCGCCGAGCATCTGTAGTGCCCGCTCGCGCGCTTCCTTCTCGCCGGCTCCGCGATGGATGATCGGCACCTCCATGAGCTGCTTGCCGATCGTCAGCACCGGATTGAGGCTGGACATCGGGTCCTGGTAGACCATGGCCATCTTGCCGCCGCGGATCTTGCGCAGGTCCTGCGGGCTCATCGTGGCCATGTCCCGTCCTTCGAACAGGATACGGCCGCCGGTGATCCGGCCGGCGCCGCCCAGATAGTTCATGATCGAAAACGCGACGGTCGACTTGCCGCAGCCCGATTCGCCAACCAGCCCGATAGCCTCACCCTGCTCCAGCGCAAAGCTGATTCCGGGGACGACGTTGATCTCACCCGCGCGGGTAAAATAGGAAATGCGGACGTTATCGAGCTCCAGAACCGGTGTCGCCATCATGTCTCCCTTCTAACCGCACAACCTGATCTCGCGCATGCCATCCGCGAGAAAGCCGATCTAGTCGCGCAGGCTGATCTCGCGCATGCCATCCGCGAGAAAGTTGAACCCGATAACCAATGACGATATCGCAATGCAAGGAAATATCGACATGTGCGGGTACGAGAAAAGCTGGGCATAGCCCTGATTGACCATGCCGCCCCAGTCGGGGGTCGGCGGCGGCAGCCCCAGCCCCAGGAAGCCCAGAACGCCGATCTGGATGATCGTATAGCCGGTTCGCAGGCATAAATCGACTATCAGAGGCCCTCGGGCATTCGGCAGAATCTCCACAACCATGATGTAAAGAGAACCCTCGCCGCGCATTTTGGCGGCCGCGACGAAATCGCGTTCGCGCAGCTCGAGCGTAATGCCCCGGACCAGCCTCGCGATCTGCGGCGCCGCGATCAACGTGACCGCGATGATCAGATTGATGACCGACGGACCGAACAACGTGATGATGATGATGAACAGCACGATCGGCGGAATCGACAGGATGATATTCGTGATCCGGCTCATCAGCACATCGACCCAACCGATGTAGTAGCCGGCGAGAAGACCGAGACTGCAGCCGACGAGATAGGCGACGCCCACCGCGAGTGGCGCCACGATGAGGACCGTGCGCGAGCCCCAGATAATGCGCGAAAGCATGTCGCGCCCGCTGCTGTCGAGCCCAAACCAGTGCTGCGACGAGGGATGGAGAAATGCCAGCATGTCGTAATGCGTCTCGTTCGGATCATAGGGCGAGAGAACCGGCGCAAAGATCGCAACCACAACCCAGAACACGACGATGAACGCCCCGACCATGCCGACCGGCGATTCGCGCAGCAGCGAAATCCGGTGAAACCAGGCGCCGAGCACCGAACCGGATGCCTTCGACGTCGTTGCCGTCATCGGTACCTCATTTGAAGCGGATGCGCGGGTTCAGAATCATGTAACCGAGATCACCGACAACCTGCGTCGAAACGGCAATGAACACCGCGATCAGCGCGCCGGCTTCGATGACAGCGTAATCCTTCGCTAGTGCCGCCTCCAGGATCATCCGGCCGAATCCCGGATACGCGAACACGATTTCCACGACGACCAGACTGGTGATCAGGAAGTTTATCTGTAGCAGGAAGACCGTCACCGGCGTGATCATTGCGTTGCGGAAGGCGTGTTTCCAGATGACTGCGCGAAAATCCAGACCCTTCAGGATCGCCGTACGGATATAGGGGCGGGTCATCACCTCGACCATCGAGGCACGCACCATCCGGACCAGATAGCCGACGTAATAAAGCAGCACGACGGTTACCGGCAGCACATACTGCGTCCAGATCGGCCAGCCTCCGGCCGTCGACAAGGTTGAGGTGCCGGGCAACCAGCCAAGCAGGATGACGAAGATCGTGGCGAGGAACACGCCCGATGCGAATTCCGGGATCGACGTGGTGGCGATCGAGAGGACCGAAATCGACCGGTCGAGCTTGCCGCCCTCCCGCATGCCGGCCAGCACGCCCAGCACCGTCGAAAGCGGAACCATGATGAGGAAGGCAATCGCCGCAAGGCGCAACGTGCTGCCCAGGCGATCCCAGATGATGTCGTTGACGGGAACCTTGAACGTCGTCGAAAAGCCCAGATCGCCGGTTAGGAGTTGCCCGACCCATTCGAAATAGCGGATCCAGACGGGGCGGTTCAGCCCCAATTCCTCGGTCAGAATCGCTACCTGTTCCTTGGTGGCGAAAGGCCCGAGAATCTTCTGCGCCACATCGCCCGGCGTGAACTCAAGCAGAAGGAAGATGATGACCGATACGGCCACCATCGTGATCAAAAGATCGAGTAGTCGTTTGGCAAAAAATCGCAGCATGGGCCGCCGCTCGTCCCCCAGACGTTAAAGTTCTTACGGAGAAGCGGCAGAGGGCGGGCGCCGCTCCCTGGAAGCGCCCGCCCTCAGCATCGTTTTCTGGTTCTTATACGGACCTTGCAACCTTACGCGGTGACGTCCCACTCCTCAGCGAACAGGTAGTAAGTGGGATGGATTTCGAAGCCGGTGACGCGCTTCGCCATGACGGTGAACACCGCGCGCCAAAGAGGCTGACAGGCCGGGCCGACTTCCTGCATCAGCGTTTCGATATCGATCATGATCGTGCGCCGTGCCTCGACGTCGAGCGTACCCTCGGCCTTCGCAAGAAGCGCGTCGAATTCTGCATTCGACCAATGCGCCTCGTTCCAGGGAACACCGGACCGGTAGGCGAGGCCGAGCACCATCACGCCCAGCGGACGATGCGTCCATGAGGTGAAGGCAAACGGCGCCGTCGGCGCGTTCCAGATGTCCCAATACTGGGACGACGGCAGAACGTTGATCTTGATGTTGGCGCCGACCTGCTTCCACATCTCGGCCATCGCCTGCACCGTGATCGGCTCCCAGTCCGGATCGCTCTTGCAGAAGATCTCGGCGTTGAAGCCATTGGGATAGCCGGCTTCCGCCAGCAGCGCCTTGGCTCCCTCGATGTCCTGCTTCATGAACTCGAGCTTCGCATACTCGGGATGGATCGGGCAGACATGGTGATGTTCGCCCGGCAGACCGAGGCCGAGATGGCCGACCTGCAGCAGCTTCTCCGTGTCGAGTGCAAGACGCATAGCCTTGCCCACGCGCGGATCCGCGAAGGCCGCCGCCTGGTTGGACGGATCGGTCATGTCCGCGTGGATCGGCTGCATGCGCGCGATGGCTGTCTGGCCGGTCGCGACCTGGTGAACCTGCACATGCTCGATCTTTTGCAGCGCCGCATACTGGGTCGTCTGCGCCTCGTACATGCCGTCGACTTGCTGCGAGGCGATTGCCTGCACTGCGGCGGCCGCATCGTCGCCGTGGTCGATGAATTCGACCGCGTCGAGCTTGACGGGATTGCCCCAGTAGCCGTCGCGACGGCGCAGAACGGCTTTTTTGCCGACCTCGAGTTCGGTCAGCGAGAACGCACCGGTGCCGATCGAGCCAACGCCGAACACGCCGTTCTCGCTCGGATGCAGGATAAGGGCCGGATAATGGAAGAGATGTTCCGGCACCGCGAGTTGCGGCTCCTGGCAGTTGAGGCGAACGGTGTACTCATCGACCTTCTCGATGGCGTTGTCCGCCCACAGACGGGTGCTCATCTTCTGGCTACCGTCTTCGTTGGTCTCGCCGGTGTCGAACTCGACCAGCATGTAGCCCTTCATGAGCCCAAGCACCGAAGAGCCGACGCTCTCGTCGAGCCAGCGATTGAGATTCCAGATCACATGATCGGCCGTCAGCTCGTCACCGTTCGACCATTTGATCCCCTGCTTCAAATGAAGCGTCCAGGTCTTGATGTCTTCGGTCGCTTCCCAGCTCTCGAGCAGCCACGGGCGCGTGACGTTGTCGGTGCCGGTGCGGGTCAGGTAATCGCAAACCTGACGGGTGATGTTGGAGTCATAGACCCACGAATAGGTTGGTGGGTTGTCAACAGCCGGAACGCGCATCGAGATACGCACGATTTTCTCGGCCGCTGGTGCAGCCGGCTCTTCAGCCGGCGCTTCGGCGACTTCTTCCTCGACTACTTCCTCAGCCGGTGCTTCGGCGACTTCTTCCTTGTCATCGCAACCGGCGAGCGTAAATGCGGTGCCGGCGGACAGGCCGAGCAATGTGGATGTACGCAAGAACTCGCGACGATCGACCTTCCCGTCCCGGAACTGCTCAAGCAGTTTCGGTAGATACGGGTGAATTTTCTTGAGGTCGTCGGACATGATGTAACCTCCCCTGTGATGGCTTGCTTGTCTGCATGCGCCGAAGGGCGCGCGGCCCGGGCGACATGGCGCCGATGTTCGAACCTGACCGCAAGCAAAGCATCCCCAGCCCGCATTGTCCAAGGGATTCCGCGGTTCCCACGGGGACTATTGACGCTAAAAAGCAAAATACCGGCGCATGCGGGCCATTGTCCCGCCTCGCGCCGGCAGCGGCGACGCTATCACTACTCTGTGCATCTCTCGGCGGCATTACTGGCTCTGGTGCTGATCGCGACATGCAGCCGGGCCGGCGAAACCGCCGAGCGGTCCTACCTCGCGTGCCTGCCGGAACGGTTGCATCCGGTCAGCGCGCAGATTCTCGATGCGTTTCTCGAAGGGAGGATGACCGAGCGGGATTTCCACTGGGGTTTCCATCTGCCGAATTCCGACTATCTGCCGGTCACCTAATGCATTTCTGGTCGCACTCGGCTATGAGCGCCGAGTGCCCTGCAATTCCCCCGATCTTACACGAAACTCGTCAGGACTCTGTTCGTAGAGGCCAGCGTTCGATGCACCGGGCATTTGTCCGCGATCTCGAGCAACCGCGCGCGCTGGGTATCGTCGAGATTCCCCACGAGGGTCAGCTCGCGACGAATCTCATCGATTTTGCCCTCTCGCGTCTCGCACTCGGCGCAATCCGCAGCATGAATTTTCTGGTGCGTCAGGCGGACGGCGACGTGATCGAGCGGCCATTGCTTATGGTCCGCATAGAGCCGCAGTGTCATCGACGTGCAGGCGCCAAGGGCCGCCAGCAGTAACGCGTAGGGATCCGGCCCGAGGCCGGTGCCGCCGCGATCGACCGGTTCGTCCGCCATCAGCCGCAGCGGCCCCGCCGCGATTCGCTGCGTCAGGCGCGACCGTCCATTGCCCTCCCCAGCCTCCGACACCACGACCTCGTTCGGTTCCGCACGCGGCCAGTCGTCGTTAGCCCTCGCCCGGCTCAGATAGCGATCGGCCCAGACGGCGAGCATGTCAGCGACGAACACCGCATCCTCGCGGCGCGACAGAAGATGGTCCGCGCCATCGAGCGTTACAAAGCTTTTTGGATGTCGGGCGGCATCGTAAATCTTCCGCGCATTGTCGAGACCGACGATCTCGTCCTGCGGTGCGTGAAAGATCATCAGGGCCCGATGCAGCTGCGCCAGATGATCGGAGAGCCGATGCGCGGCGACATCTTCGAGAAACTGGCGCCGGATTCGAAAAGGGCGCCCGACCAATGTCACCTCGGCTTCGCCCTTTTTCTCGATTTCGTCCAGCGCACCAGAGAAATGCCGGGTGACATGGGTGGGATCGGCGGGCGCGCCAATCGTTGCCACGAGTTTGGCGGCCGGAATCCGGCCAGCGGCAGCGATGATCGCCGCCCCGCCCAGGCTGTGACCGATCAGGATCTCCGGCGCACGGTAATGCTCGCGGAGAAAATCGGCCGCGCGTACGAGATCCTCGACATTCGACGTGAAATTCGTGTTGGCGAAATCGCCGTCGCTGGCGCCGAGCCCTGTGAAATCGAACCGCAGAACCGCGACGCCGCGTTCCGCCAGCGCGGCCGCGATACGCCCCGCCGCTAAGATATCCTTGGTACAGGTGAAACAATGGGCAAACAGCGCATAGGCGCGCGGCGGACCAACCGGCAGTTCCAGGCGCCCGGCGAGCATCCCGCCCTGCGAACCTTCGAACATGATCTTCTGCACGCGCGTCTCCTGCATGGCCGTACTCCTGTGCAAGATTGGAGATCCGACGCCCCCATGGGCGGACAATGGCGCCTGGCTCCGTTCCGACAGTATGATCGGCATCCCATCCGGCACAAATTCGGAACCGGTGAAATGGCCGACGACGTTGAAATCCTATGGCGCGAACCCGTTTACAGCGGGTTCGGGCGGATCGGCCGGCTGAGGCTTATGCTCAATCGCGAACGATTGCGCGCTTCGTGGCTGGACGCCGGCTGGCGATGAGACGCCTCGCGGTTGCCCGCCTCTGGCATGAGGGCAATTCCTTTTCGCCCGTGCCGACGCGGCTCGCCGATTTCCAGCGCCGCGAATGGTGCGTGGGCGATGCCGCGCGCGAATTCTATCGTGGAACGGCGACCGAACTGGGCGCGGTCGTTGCTTTCGCCGAGCAGCGACGTGACGATTGGGAGGTCGCGTTCCTGCCCTGCATGGCTGCACCCCCGGCAGGGCCAGTGCCCGACGACGAACTTGAGCTAATGGCGGGTCAGATCGTCGATGCTGTGCGCACAGCACGCGCCGATGCAATTTATCTCTCGCTGCACGGCGCATTGGTGACGGCGAGCAACCCGACACCCGAACGCGACCTGATCCGCGCGGTGTGCGCCGCCGCACCATCGATACCGATTGGCGTGAGTTTCGATTTCCACGCCAATTTCGACGATTCGACACTCGACGGGGTCGTCGTGGCGAGCGGCTATCAGACCTACCCACATCTCGATATGGCGGAAACGGCGACCCGCACGATCGCAATGCTGACGGATGCGGCGCTCGGACGTACGCGCCCGGTTCGCGCGCTTCGGAAGCTGCCGGTGATACTGCCGAGCCATCATATGCGAACCGACGGCGGACCGATGGCGGAGCTCATGGCTCTCGCCCGCGCGGCCGAGCGAGAACCCGGAATTCTCGACGTCGCGATCTTCGGCGGGTTCGCCTATGGCGACAGCCCCTGCGCCGGCCCGACCGTCATGGTTCATACCGAGGGCGACGGCGCCATCGCGGACGCCGTCGCAAGCCGGCTGGTCGCCGAATATGTCGCGCGGCTGCCGCGCTTCCGGGTAGCCCTGCCGACGGCAGCCGACGGCATCGAAATCGCGCTCGCGGCGCCACCCGGTCTGATTGCCGTCATCGATCCCGCTGACAACCCAATGTCCGGCGGCATCGGCGATACGCCGGAGCTGTTTCGCGCGCTGCTGGCACGCAACCCCGATGTTCCGACGGTCTTTGCCTTCTTCTGCGATCCGGCGCTGGTACAGACGGCACACGAAGCCGGGATCGGCGCGTCGCTCGACCGGCGACTGGGCGGTCGCCTCTCCCGCGACTTCGGGTCGCCGATGCCCGCGACCCTGCGTGTCCGCCGGCTGACCGATGGGCGCTTCCACAATCGGGGCCCGATGGAACGTGGCCTCGCTGTCGATCTCGGCCGCAGTTGTGTGCTCGATATCGGCAGTATCGCCGTTATCGTGACAGAAACCTGCCAGTCGCCGAACGATCGCGCCTATTTCGAGCTACATGGAATCGACCTGGCGACGACGCGGCTTCTTTGCGCCAAGGCCAAAAACCATTTCCGGGCCGCCTTCGGACCGCTCTGTCGTCAGATTGTCGAGGTAGACTGCCCCGGTCCCGCCGCCGCCGATCTGAGCCGGCTACCGTTCCGCCATCTGCGACCCGGTATGGCGCTCTCGGCCGCTTGATCCGCCCGGCGGGCGCCGGTTAGGTTTGCGCGCGCATTGCGGGAGCAGATTCATGCAAGTACGGGACGGATTCATCGGCGCCGTGGGCAACACGCCGCTGATCAAACTCAAGAAGGCCTCGGAACAGACCGGCTGCAATGTTCTCGGCAAAGCCGAGTTTCTCAACCCAGGCGGGTCGGTCAAGGACCGGGCGGCACTCGCCATCATCGACGATGCCGAACGAAAGGGCTTGCTCAAACCCGGCGGCGTCATTGTCGAAGGAACCGCCGGCAATACCGGTATCGGTCTTGCATTCGTAGGCAACGCGCGCGGCTATCGCACCGTGATCGTCATTCCGGAAACCCAATCCGACGAGAAAAAAGATCTGCTGAGACTTTGCGGCGCCGACCTGCGGGAAGTGCCCGCCGTTCCCTACAAAGACCCCAATAACTACGTGAAAGTTTCGGGTCGCCTCGCCGACGAATTGGCGAAGACCGAGCCTGCCGGCGCGATCTGGGCAAACCAGTTCGACAATGTCGCAAACCGCGAAGGCCATTACCGCACGACCGGCCCCGAGATCTGGGACCAGACTGACGGTACGGTCGACGGATTCTGCTGCGCCGTCGGCACCGGCGGCACATTGGCTGGTGTCGGCATGGCGCTCAAGGAACGGAAGCCCGGTGTGCGGATCGCGCTGGCCGATCCGATGGGGGCTGCTCTTTTCAACTATTACAAGCATGGCGAACTGAAATCGGAAGGCAGCTCGATTACCGAGGGTATCGGCCAGGGCCGTATCACCCGGAATCTCGAAGGCGCCCCGATCGACGAGGCCTATCAGATCCCTGACGAGGAGGCGCTGCCGATCATCTTCGATCTCATTACCAAAGAGGGCCTCTGCATGGGCGGCTCGACCGGCATCAACATCGCGGGCGCCATTCGCCTGGCGAAACAGCTCGGGCCCGGCCACACGATCGTGACGGTGCTGTGCGATTTCGGAACCCGCTATTCGAGCAAGTTGTTCAATCCCACATTCCTGAAATCGAAGGGCCTTCCCTACCCTGAATGGCTGGTGAAAGGCGAAGGAGCGCCGCGATGACCGACGCGATGTTCCGCGCCGATGCCTACACGCGTGAATGCCAGGCGCGCGTCGTCGTCGCGGACGCCGCCGGGATAACGCTGGACCGCACGGTGTTCTACCCGACGGGCGGCGGCCAACCCGGAGATACGGGGCAACTCGTACTGCCGGACGGCAGCACGATCGCGATCGTCGACGCCCGCAGGGGCCACGCCGGACCGGACGATGTCGTTCATGTTCCCGCCGAGGGATCGGCACTGCCGGAACCCGGAACCGTGGTGACAGCGGTGATCGACTGGGAGCGGCGCCATCGGCTGATGCGGATGCATACCTGTTTGCATCTGCTCTGCTCGGTCATTACCGGCGAGGTGACGGGCGGCCAGGTCGGCGAAGGCAAGGGACGGCTCGATTTCAACCTGCCGAACCAGCCGCTCGACAAAGACGAGATCGAGGCACGCGTCAACAGGCTGGTCGAAGAAGATCACGCTGTGCACCCGCGATGGATCACCGACGAAGAACTCGCGGCCCAGCCCGACCTGATCCGCACCATGTCCGTCAAACCGCCGAGCGGCTACGGCCGGGTCCGTCTTCTCGAAATCGAGGGCGTCGACCTGCAGCCGTGCGGCGGCACGCATGTGGCGCGCACCGGTGAGATCGGACGCATCGCGATCGGCAAGATCGAGAGCAAGGGAAAGCAGAACCGACGGGTGAACATCGCGTTTGTGGAGTCCGCCGGCGCATGAACAATGCCAATCCCGACAGCCTCGTGAGTACGTCGTGGCTGGCGGACCATGTGGCCGCACCGGACATTCGGATCGTCGACGGTACGTTCTATTTGCCGACCGAAGGAAAGTCCGCGCGCGCCGAGTATCAGAAGCAGCATATCCTCGGGGCCGTATTCTTCGACATCGACGAGATTGCGGACAGCGATACCGATCTGCCGCATATGCTGCCGAGCCCGGAAAAATTCTCTTCGCGCGTACGACGTCTCGGGTTGGGCGATGGCAATCGCATCGTCGTGTACGACGCAAACGGTATGGGTGCCGCCCGGGTCTGGTGGACTTTTCGCGTGTTCGGACATCGCGACGTCGCGGTGCTCGATGGCGGCATGCGGAAGTGGCTGGCCGAAGGACGGCCGATCGAGGATCTGCCTCCGATGCCGCGCGAACGGCATTTTACAGCCCAATTCAATAACTTACTGGTCCGAAACAAGGGCCAGGTCCGGGCCAACCTCGGCACTTCGCGCGAACAGGTTCTCGACGCGCGCAGCCGCGGCCGGTTCGCCGGAACCGAACCCGAACCGCGCGCGGGATTGCGCAGCGGTCATATTCCCGGCAGCTGCAACCTGCCGGCCGGCATGGTGATGGATCCCGCGGACGGCACGTTTCTCCCGCCCGACATCCTGAAGAAGCGGTTTGAGGAAGCCGGCATCGATCTCGACCGCCCGGTTATTACCAGTTGCGGCTCCGGCGTCACCGCCGCCACTCTGGCGTTCGCCCTGCACCTGATCGGCCACGACGATGTCGCGGTCTATGACGGATCTTGGAGCGAATGGGGTCGGGCCGGCGATACGCCCGTCGAAACAACATGAGCATTCGCCGCTATCGCGCCGAGGATTTCGATGCCGTCGCCTCGCTCTGGGAGGTCGTCGGATTCAATGTGCCACCGAACGAGCCCCGACGCGACATCGAGTTTCTGCTCCGGCACGACAATGCCGTGCTACTGGTCGACGATGTCGAGGGCACAGTGATGGGCACAATCCTCGCCGGACATGACGGTCATCGCGGCTGGCTATACCGGTTCGCGGTATGGCCAGAACATCGCGGCAAGGGACATGGCCGCGCTTTGTTCGCCGCTGCCGAGCAATGGCTCGCCGCGCGCGGACTGGTCAAAATCGAGTTACTGATCCGCGGCGACAACACACAGGTGAAGCCTTATTACGAGCGGGCCGGCTATGAACAGACGCCGCGCACCGTGATGGCCCGCCTGGTCTCCGATGCGGAACGTCGTGCCGCCGTCCTAAAGATCCCGGTGGTCATCACCTATCTCGAGATGACCCAAAAACCCGCGCACGAGACCCTGCCAATGCCGGCGGGGAAGGTTGCGCTACTTCGCGCCGAGCATATGCCTGTCGCGATGTTCCGTTACCTCTATGGCGCGGTGGGCGGGCCGTGGTTCTGGTGGGAACGCTGCCTGATGAGCGACGACGAGATCGCGACCATCATCCACGACCCCAAGGTCGAATTGTATCTTCTGCATGTGGATGGCTGTCCGGCCGGCTATGCCGAGATCGACCGTCGCAAAGACGGTGTCGTCAACATCAACCATCTCGGCCTGCTGCCCGATTTCATCGGGCGCGGCTATGGTCAATTCCTGCTGCGCCAGTCGATGGAAACCGCCTGGATCACCGACCCCGATCGGGTCACTGTCGACACCTGCACGCTCGATCATCCCGGTGCGCTCCCGGCCTATCAGCGGGCCGGGTTCACACCCTATGCCCAGAAGCGCATCGAGATCGACGATCCGCGCGTGAATGGGCATATCCCGGCAGCATTCGAGCCGAACCTGCCGTAAGCGGGCGCGCCGGGCGCCGCCGAGCGAGCATGGTCCGAACGAACCGCAATCAGCGCGGGCGATAATTGAACTGAGCGGGACGAGCGGTCCAGACCGCTTGAAGTTCAAGTGATCAGGGCCGGCTCGATATCGGCTGTGGTCAGCGGAACAGAACCCGAGACGGTCACAAACGTTTGCCATCCGAACCCCAGATTAATCTGGAGATCGACGCCATTCGACGCGTTCGCAAGGCGGAAGACCCCCCATGCTTCGGCGACGTCGTCATAACCCAGCGATTCGAGCAGGCCTTCGATACTGAGTCGATCGTGGGCCGGATCAAAACCCTCGATGATTTCTGCCAGATCGACGCTTGCGTCGCCGTCTGCGTCAACACTCTCAATGCTCGACCAGGTATAAATATCGCCCTCGACAGGTTTATCGTCGTCTGGCGGGCTGAATGGCGGTTCCGGATCCACCGTCGGCTCATACGACGTTACCTGGATCGACAGACTCGCGGTCGACACGTCGCCATCGCCGTCGAAAATCGTGTAGTTAAAAATATCGGTGACGTCGGTCTCGCCAGCGCCCAGCGCATCGGCTCGAGCGAAGTACTCGAAGCTGCCATCGTCGAAGTCAAACAGCAGGTCGCCATAGAGTCCGACAATCGTTGCCTTGCCGTTCGCATCAGTGTCCGCGGGGGTCGAAGACCCGTACTGGCCGCCATCAATTTTCTCGACGCCGCCCAGACCGTCGCCCCCGATAATGTCGTTCTCAAACAGCAATCCGGTGACGTTATTGCCCGCCATGACCGAGGCGACGTCGTCTTGCGTGACAGGCGCGTCATCGCGAATGGAAAACTGGATCGATGCGGTGTCGGTTTGTCCGAGCCTGTCGAGAATCGTATAAGAGAGCGTGAATTCCGCGAAACCGTTGACCGACTCCGAATGATCGTACGGCCCGATGAACTCGAACGTGTAGCTTCCGAAGGCCTTCTCCGGCACGCCCTCCGTCCCGCCCGCATTCACGGTGAGGCGCCACACGCCCTTCTCCTCGACGACGATGACGCCATCGACAGCCTTGAACGTTTCGCCGTTATAGATCATGGACGTAATGACAGGCGCGCTTTTCTCACCGAACGAATCGTTCTTCAGCAGATTCCCGGTCGCGATGTCCTTGCGGAATCCGGATGGCCATGAAGCTTCGCTTGTGCTCTCGCCGAATTCCGTCATCGTCACCTGCCCCTCCCTGGTGGCCGGTGTGATGACGTCATTCTCGGCGTTCGGTCCGTCGACCAGAACTTCCCGCAACGTGTCGCTCGACATTTCCTTCGATTTGCTGCGGCGCGTCATTTCGGAGAGAGAGGGCGTCTGCCCGTCGGAACTGTGGATTCGGCCACTGAGCAAAAGCGCATCGAGAAACTCGAGCGTCGTGCCATCCCTGAACGATGCCTGTCCACCCAGAGGCTCATCGCCGAATTCGCCTTCGGCGCCGACCTTGCCGAGCTCCTTGGTCAGAAGCTCGTACACGAACACCATCGGGATCTCGGTTCCGGCCTCGCCCTGAACTGCCGATGCACCAGCGGTAACGGCGGCGATTAGCGCCTCGACGGTGACGAACTGACCGTCGGGCAGCTCAATAACCAGCGGCAGGATGGCATCGAGCGTTTCAGATCCGAGCAAAGCAAAGCCGTCTTCGGAAACGACCGCATTGTTCCGCACGTCTTCACCATCCTGCACGGGCAGCACGGACATTGATGTACCCTGCCTCAACTAACGATCGCTGAAGGGATGCACCGCAACTGGTCTGTGGGATTCGCAAGATCGAACGGAATCAGATCGCCGCTCTTTGTCCGACGCAATACCGGACACCCTGCGCCTGGCCGGATAGCCCCACCGCACCCCTTAGCTCCTCATACCGGGTTACACCTAACTACCCGGGTACGCTTCTAGTCAATCAATCAGACGTAAGTGCACGGTCGCGCGCGGCGACGGGCTCTACGCCTCATACTTTCCAACAGGTTATGGGATCAGATGCACGAGAACAGATTCGCACAAAATTGTTCGAATCGGGGCGACGAGGGCGCTCTGATCGCAAGGCAGCATAATATTTTATGCTTCCGAACACTCAGGACTGCAGAAGAATCAGCCGCCTGACACCGGGGCCGGTGTCAGGCGGCTGGGGACGTCAATTGACGATCGCCACGGAGACCGCGTCTTCGACCGCAACGACAGTCCCATCCGTTGCATAGAAAATTGAATAGGTGCCCACATATCCCGCCAATGCTTGTGCCGTCACGCCGGTGCTCCAGTTGGGGTTGCCGCCTCCCGTCCCATCGAGCGATACCGTGTCTCCAGCCTGCCCTTGGATAACAAGGTCGATGATATCGACACCAAGGCCCCCACCGGCGTCGGGGTCTACTGAAACGCCGGTCGCTGCCTCGAAATCAATGACGTCCTGCGCATCGAGCGTAACAGCACGCGAGACGCCATCCGTTCTGCCCAGGTTTAGAATCTCAATTCCAGACACCTGGCCATCGGAAACGTTGTCAAAATTCAGGGAAAGCTGATCGAGCAGCAAAGCGTCGATTCCGGCGGCACCATCGATTGAATCATTATCCGCATCGCTGAAGCGCATGATATCGTCCCCGGCGCCACTGTTCATCAAGTCTGCGCCGGTCCCACCGAGTAGATAATCATTGCCAATACCACCGCTCACTGTGTCATCGCCGGCACCGCCCAAGATCGTGTCGTTACCATCTTCACCCAGCAGCTGATCGTTCTGATTACCGCCCATAATCGAGTCATCGTTGTCGCCGCCACGGATAGTATCGCTGGCGTCCGCACCGGAGAGCGTATCGTTACCCTCATTCCCGATTAAAATGTTTTCGCTTGCATTGCCGGTAAGGTTATCAGCACCGGACCCGCCGATGATGCCTTCTATCCCGCTGTAATAGTCGGTACCGAGCCCGGCAACTGCAACCGACGTGAAGGAATCACTGGTCACAAGCGTGTGTGTGATCCCTGTCGTCGCATCGGACCAGTCGATCAGGTCATCGATTCCAACGCCGCCCAGGATCGTGTCATTCCCCTCGCCGCCCATAATTGCGTCATCGCCGGCGCCGCCATCGAGTGAATCGTCCCCTGCACCGCCATCAAGAATATCGTCACCCTCCCGGCCAAATATTCGGTCATTTGCATTACCGCCGATCAACGTGTCGCCAAGCGTCGTGCCGTAAATCAGGTTGGGTTCGTCCGCACAATCGCTATTGAGCGCATCAACATGAATGCCGCCGAGCAACGTGTCCGTGGTAGCGCCGAAGCTGAACTCGACAAATCTGGCTTGCTCGTTACCACCCAGCAGATCTTCGTACTCTACAGCCCAAACATCACCAGCATTGGGCGTGTTCAGGTTCAAATACTGTTCCAGCGTCTGTGTGCCCGCTTCATTCCAGATCTCGGTCGCCGGCACTTCTGCAATCCAGATCCCGAAGGTGAGTGAATTTGGGTCGTTATCGATTACCCAGTACTCGGTGTTGTCGCCGCTTCCTGGATTACCATTGTCAGGCACAACGACGTTGAATGTGACGCCTCCGATAACGAGTCTAACGGCAACCTGATTGATCAGAGCTGCCAGGGCAGCACCCTGTTCGCCGACCGGTATCGGCGTATCGAAGGGCGCAATCTGGAAGTTGGTGGCGACCTTTACTCGGCCGTCGTCTTCCGAAAGAGCGGTGATGACTTCGCCAGTCACGTTAAACGAAGTCGAAATGCCGTTGCCGGAGTTCAGCGGAGAATTGGCGGTACGACTACCGATTGACACCGACGGTCCTTCGAGCTCCGACTGTGCAACATCGTGCAGCTCGACTGTGCCCTGAGTCAGGCCGCCATCACCGTCATTGACCCAATATGTAAATGTTCCGGATTCACTCGTATTGTTGGCATTGGGTCTGAAAACCAGCGACTGAAACTCGGCAATTGTCAGATCGTCGACGTTCGTAAGTTGCGTGAATGCACCGCCGCCACCGAGTTGGTACCAGATCGTGCCATTGGCCGGCAGCGTGAAGTCAGCGACCGTCAGCGTGTCCCCGTTCGGGTCCGTTGGAGCCGGAATGCTGAGCGGATACCCGTTGGCATAGATCCCGGTCATAAAGTTCGTGAAATTATCGGGCACCCAGAGGCAAAGCGGCGCAACAATCGGGTCAACGTTAGCATCGTCGATTACTGTGTTCGCCTGGCTCGCGCCCAGCGTCCCGTTCGTCGGAGCGGAAAGTCTGACTGTATAGTCTTCGTCGCCCTCGACGATCGTATCATCCACTGTCGATACAGAAACCGTTCTCGACGTCACACCGCCGCCGGTGAAAGTCAGCATCGTGCCGAGCGCAGTGAAATCGGAACCCGCCGTCGCGTCCGATAACGTGCTTGTAAAGCCAGAATTTGTTGCTACCGACACCGTGGCCGTCTGGCCCGGCGCCAGCGTAGCGCCGGTGTATGTGACCGTGTAGGTTGCCGTGTCGCCTTCATCCACCGACGTCATCCCGGCGATGTTGAATACCACCGCATCGCCGTCGTCTTCGATCACCGTGTTCGCCTGGCTGGTGACAATCGTCCCCGCACCCGCGTTCGACAGCGTGACCGTGAAATCCTCGTCGCTCTCGACGATCGTGTCCTCGATGGTCGAGACAGCGACCGTCTGAGAGGTCGCGCCACTGGTAAACGTGAGCACCGTGCCGAGCGACGTGTAGTCCGAGCCCGACGTCGCGTCGGCGAGACTGCCGTCATATCCCGCACCCGTGCCGACCGAGATCGTCACCGTCTGGCCGGTCGCCAACGTGGCGCCCGTGTAGGACACGGTGTAGCCGGCCGTGCCGCCTTCGCTGACTTCGCTCGAACCGGCGATTGACCAG